>Ga0209292_1000799_pt1 | contig 40487 bp, 47 predicted proteins | sample GOMGulsemesocosm_2_FD_184634 | JGI IMG/M metagenome (GOLD analysis project Ga0209292, IMG submission 184634) | Methane-oxidizing microbial communities from mesocosms in the Gulf of Mexico - GOM9C Gulf of Mexico (SPAdes) (version 2) | ecosystem: Environmental > Aquatic > Marine > Cold seeps...
GTGTCATCCGGGCACTCACCCCTTCGGGGCTGTCAAAAAACGACAGTCCAAAATCGCTCCGGGCGATTTTGTGAACCCTGGGGGGCTCAAAGCGCCACCGGTGCCGCCAAAACCAAAAAGGCCCAGCTCTTGAGAGCTGGGCCTTTTTGGTTTTGGTGGAGCCGGGGGGATTTGAACCCCCGTCCGCAAGCACTCTGCCTTAGGGTCTACATGCTTAGATCCGCCTGTTAATTTAGCGCCTTACAGCCCGGCGGGCATGACGTAAGTTGCGATTTCAGTAAAAGTTTTAGCGGCTCCGCCCTGAACATGCTTCGCTGCGATCCTATTCTGAATGACAGTCAGTAACGCGGTATAGGCACCTTGTTAAAGACCGCTAGCGGCGTACCGCTAGAAGCACAGCAAAAAGCTACTTACGCAGCTAGTTGAGCACCGTAGTTGTCATCATTGGCAACTAATAAAATGCAGCTTTGGATTTACGTGATTGGCTACCCTCACGACATGCACCTAAGGTTTTGTCACCGACGTCGAATCCTAATCGGCCCCATCGGGATTTAAAGCGTTAAACCTGCTAAAACCTTAAACCCTAACCGCTATTTAAGCGGCCGCGCAGTGTAACAATAAACCCCTGGCGCCACCAGCCCTTAAGGCCTTGGCGCTGCGCTTTAGCCGGTTAATAAGTGTGCTGACTCCGGTTGCTGAAAGCAACTAATAGCCAAACCAACACCTCGCCCTGTTGCCTTGTTCGGTCGGACCGGTGACATTTTGGCACCCCCTACTATCATCGCTCTGCCGTCAAAATCACTTGCTTTGCGCCCTAGCGCCTGACTAGCTTACAGGCCGCTATTCCGAGCATCACCTCAATGATTAAGCATTCAATATTATTCACGAGAAGAATAGCCAACATGCCACCAGCTCCCTCAAAACGCTTTGATAAAGAAAGTGATAATGGTTATTATTTGTAAATAAATATTACTATGCACTTATCGGAGAGTAAAATGACATCGAAACGAGCTAACTTCGGCCTCGCCCTAGCAGGTTTTTGCCTAACGGCTTTGGCCAGCTCTATTACCCAGGCTCAATCAGAAAGCCCCTCTAATTCACTCGAAGAGGTGGTGGTAATTGGCGAGTTGACCCATTTCAGTGCCACTAAATTCAACACCCCCATCGTTGAAACTGCGCGATCAATTTCCATCGAAACTGCGGCGCAATTTATTAATAAAGGTGCGCTCAACCTATCGCAAACAACCAGCTATATGTCGGGTGTTACCGCAGAAACCTATGGTTTCTCCACCCGAGGTGATTGGATACGCTCACGCGGACTTGAAATCCCGCGCTATCGTGATTCTATTCAAGAGCTTTTTGGTAGTTATAACGCGGCCCGTGCCGATGTTTACACCCTGGAGCAAGTTGAGCTACTTAAAGGCCCCGCCTCTGTGCTTTATGGCCAGGGCTCGCCGGGCGGTTTGATTAACGCGGTTTCAAAAACGCCAAAAGCGACGCCGCACCATGAAATAGTTACCGAGGCCGGTACGTTTGATCGGCGCCAATTGTCCTTTGACAGCACCGGCCCTATCGCAGACAGTGAGAGCTGGCGTTACCGTGTTGTCGGCGTCTACCGTGATACAGGAACCCAGGTCGATAACGTTGATGAAAAAACTCAGCTATTGATGCCTTCCATAAGTTATAGCCCCAGTGATAACACCGAATTCACCATCATTGGCCTATTTCAGGATACTGAAAGTGACACCGGCGCCCAATTTATACCGTTAGATGGGACTTTAGTGCCGCTTGCCGATGGCAGCTACCTGGACCAGGATGTCTACGCGGGTGAGCCCGGCTTCAATTTGTATGACACCAAAAGCAACCAAGTAACACTGCTGGCGCAGCATCGCATTAACGATAATCTAAATTTTAAGGCCACCGCTTTGTGGCGCGACGGCGAGGCTGATTATCATCAAGCTTGGGCGACATTTATGGGCGATGGCAATAGCCGCTACTTAAATAATATTATTGGCGCCGCCATTGCAACCAGCACAACCGTACCCCGCAGCTTTTACCAAGCTGATAACACATCCGAACAATACGCCGCCGACATACGCCTAGAGGCCACATTTAATACCGGCGAAGTTGAGCACGAAATTTTACTGGGCGTGCAATACCAAAACGTAAGCACCGACAATAACAATGCCTATTATTATGGCGGAGGTGCGCTAACCGGTGATTTTAGTTATGCGCTGGACCTAGCCAACCCCGTTTATACCGGCTTTCCTGATCAATCCATTTTTGATGCCATTTACACCGATAATCCGGAGCAAAAAGTTAGCGACATTGGCTGGTATATTTCTGATCAAATCGCTATTGATAACTGGCGCATTACCATTGGCGCACGTTTAGATGAAGTCGATAATGACAATGGCAGCAGCAAACAAAGTGATGATTCAATATCCCTCAGTGCAGGCCTGCTGTACCACTTTGATAATGGCCTGTCGCCTTATATTAGCTACGCAGAATCATTTGAAACCGTGGTTGGCACTACCACCTCAGGGGCGCAATTTGACCCAGAAGAGGGACGCCAATATGAGGCCGGCTTGAAATGGGAGCCTGAAGCTTTGCCAGGAATTATCACCCTGTCTTATTTTGATATCGAAATTTCCAACCTACCTAACCCTAACGGCCTGCCGGGTACTGCCAGCCAGCAACAAGGAATCACTGAAATTACAGGTCTAGAACTCGAGGGCAATATTGCCCTGGGTGAGTTCAACCTGCAGTTTGCCGCCGCAGTACTTGACGGTGAAGACCCCAATGGCTTTGAGCTGACCGCATCACCCGAAAATAGCGCTTCGTTCTGGCTCGGCTGGCAGCCCGCCGATTACTGGCAAGGTTTTCGCGCCGGTGTCGGTGTGAGACATGTTGGCAAAAGCGTCGCCGAGAGCAGCGCCCTGCGCTATGTAACGGATTCATATACCCTAGGCGATGCCATGGTTGGCTTCCAGCTTAACCAGCACTGGGATTTAGCCCTAAATGTCCGCAACATTAGCGATGAAAAATACCTAACCGCCTGCCTGACCCGCGGCGATTGCTTCCCCGGTGTACGCCGTACCGTGAATGCTTCGGTACGTTATAATTTTTAATTGATAAGCGACTATAACTAAAAAAATGTTAAGCCTGATAGCTCTACTGACGACAGCCGCCGCTATTGGCGGCTGCTTTTATTCCTGGCGCCAACAACAAAGGAGTCTGCCGGCAATTATGCTCGGCGGCCTACTGGTTTTGTTGGCGTTGTTTTTGTGGTGCCAAGTATTGGGGCTGGAATTTGGCCTCAGCATTGGACTGTTTATACCCATAATATTGGTATGGCCCTTCATATTGAGCCAGCTCAAGCGCAAACCTAGTCGCACTAAAAAACAAGCCACCCAAAAAATCACCTATAAACCTAAAGCCATATTAAAATATGTCGGCCTTTTTTTGCTATTTGTCATTGGCTACGGAGCCATTAGTACACTCGGCGCAATTGCCCTAGGTCGATTATTAAGTGATGACATTAGCGGCCAAGCGGCTGTAGCCACGTTCACACTGCCGTCCTTTTGGGCTGCCCTGAGTGTTTACAGTTTAATGGAAACGTCGCAGCAACGTGTGGCAGCGGTATTCACCTTTTTGGCTCTAGGCGCAGGACTCTATGTACTCTAAAAACAAGCAGCAAGCCTCACCCGGTTTTACCCAGCGGGCTTTAGGTGCTCATAAAATATTGGGCCTCAGCCTAGCGGCGTTAATGTATTTAATTTGCTTAAGCGGTGTGGTCGCCATACTCGCCCATGAACTCGAACGCTGGGAGCAGCCCGGTATTGACGAGGTAACGCAATTTGGTGCAGCCACACTGGACGCCGATAAAATCGATTCATCTTACCGTCAGTTTTTGCAGCAACAGCCTGAGAAAACTGAGCATATCCATGTGGTTTTCCCGCGACCATCCATTCCAAGACTTGTGGTAGAGAATGACCATAAAGCTTTTTTTGTAAACCACGACGGCAGTATTGGCGATGAGGAGAACGCGCCCTGGTCAAAGATGGTGGCTGACTTGCACAGTCACTTACACCTGCCGGTTAATATCGGCACTTTTATTACCGGCATAATGGCGGTGGTATTTTTGGCCCTTATTGTGTCTGGCCTGCTTAACCACACCAGCATATTTAAAGAGGCATTTCGATTTCGCTCAGGCGGTTTAAAATCGAATATCGACCTGCACAACCGCCTCGCCATTTGGGGTTTGCCCTTCCACCTAATGATCGCCATGACCAGCGCCTATTTTGGTTTAGTCGGCATTATTCTAATCGTCACGGCCAATATGTTTTATGACGGCAAGCAGGAACCTATATTGGCCGAAGTTTTTGGCCCAGAGCCGGAGCTACACCAACAGCCATTGATCGCCGATGTCCGCAACGGTATTAAACAGCTGCAGAAAATAGCACCCGACTCTAAGCCAATTTTTATGACGCTGCATGAGGCCGGCACTGAGTCCCAATTTATCGAATTTTATACCCTGACGCCGCAACGGCTATATTACGCCGAAGCTTATCGCTTTGATGGCTATGGTAACTTTATTGAAAAAGTGGCGGCGGCAGACAAGGCTACTGGCAATCAAATTTTGATGTCGACCTACCGTCTACATTTTGGCGATTACGGCGGTTTTTGGATTAAAATATTGTATGTCTTGCTGGGCGCAGGCCTCACCTTAATTTGCGCCAGCGGTGTCAATATCTGGCTGGCTAAACGCCGCCACAAAGATGCCATAAACTGCCTTTGGGCAGCAATTGTCTGGGGCACCCCCACCGCCTTGGCACTATCCTTTTTTGCCACTATTACCTTCACGCTAAGCCCGCACTGGAGCTTTTGGTTACCGCTGTTAACGATAATCATCGCCAGTTGTTTCACCCAGGATGATCAGCGCCTGGCAAAAACCCTAGTTGCTACCGGCGTAGCGGCAAACCTGCTCGGCCTAGTAGCGTATAACTGGGTTAATTTCGCCGCCTGGGGCTCGGCCGCTAGCTTAGGCATGAATGGCTTCTTATTGTGTACGCTGTTGTCATTTCTACTGTTTTCCAAGCTAAAGTCTCTGGCCACGCCACCCTTTGGGCAGGCCAAACTGAGCCCTGCCCCTCATCCGTAGAGCGCCGCGACGCGGTTTCTATTCGCCAGCCGATTTACCGGTCTATTACCTACACTATTTGCCCGGCCTTAAGGCCGGGCTTTTAAGTCTGCACCCAGGCGGGCTATGGCAACGCAGCTATAGCGCCAAAAAAACTGTCTCCAGCCCTTTCCCCTTGGCTCTAGCTGGTGTAATTTAGCCGGCAACATTTACCCCAATAAGGCCCAGATATGAAGTTGACCCACCGCCTGTGTATGTTTCTTAGCCTTGCCCTGGCCGCCACGGCAGCGACGGCCCAGCACGAGGGCCATGACCACAGCACAGCAAAATTTGAAGATTTAAACCCCAAACAAAGCGCGGCCACCATGCCACCGCTGGTGATGGAGTTTTTTTGGTATGGCTGCTCGCATTGTTACAAAGCCGAACCCAAGGTGCAGCAGTGGTTAAAAAACAAGCCTGATAAGGTAAAGTTTATTCGTGTACCCGCGGTCATGGCCCGCCATTGGATTCCACATGCCCAGGCGTATTTTGCCGCCGAGCGCTTAGGGGTGCTGGATAAAATTCACGAGCCGTTATTTACCGCCATACACCGGGATAAAAAGAGTTTATTTGCCCAGGAAGAGCTGGCTGAATTTATCGGCGCTGCCGCTGGTGTTGACCCAGTGAAAGTACTGGTGGAAATGCAATCAAAAGTCACTGAGCAACAACTAAGAGAAACATTTAACCTGGCGCGACTACACCGTTTAACCGGTGTGCCAGCTTTTATTGTCGGCGGCAAATATAAAACCGGCTCGGCAATGGCGGGGGATGACGTAATGAATGTGATCGATGAGCTGCTGGCTAAACGTAAAGATTAAGCGATATTTAATAGGCTTGCGACCAAGTCGACCCCCACTGAAACATCAGCGGGGGCGCGTTCGATTCCCTTGAAACCCGGTATTACAGCTCTTTTCTCCTTGTTTCCCTTTCCTTCTATTCCCTTGGCTGTATCTTCCCTGTTTTGTATTCCATAACGGCCTTCTTGGCGCAGGCGCATTATGATTCAACGGTCTTCAGACGCCATCAGCACAAAGTATGTTTTTTGAAAAAATGGCGCCCAATACAAATAACTAATTAGACGAAAAAATCAATCCGAAGCATCAGTACCATCATCTTCGCGCTGCTCTCTCAGTAGTAAGCCCTGACGCTTAACAATATGCTGAATTAATACTTCTTGGTCATGGGGGTTCATATTGACGAAATCCATCCGGGTAAAATAGTATTCCGGGTCCTCGGCCGGCGCGATGGCGACAATAGTGGCGTAACAAATAATATGTAAATTACTCGGTTTAAGCAGCAAATCCAGGCTAATTGAATCTCCGGGCTTAAGCGCTTCATCGATAAATAAACTCATGCCACAGGCGCTGATATTAACCTCCTGTAACTTATGGGCCACGCGCTGCACCAGCTCATTGTCCAAGTCGAGCTGGTTGCTGATAGCATTAATTTTACCATTAAGGCTCTCTAATATTTCAGCGACTAAAGGGTCCCGGGGTTGTAGCTGACTGAGCAAGCTGGCAATTTTTGTATCGTAGGAGGCGATTAGATTCATTGCATCAACCGGGCACAATTGGTCGCCATCATAGGCTTCCAACTCTTCTTCGGTCAGTTTCCGATAAGCCACCCCCAGAGTATCGTCAATACGGAAAAAACGCCTGCGTTCCTGTCCCATTCTAGGCTACCTCAATTGCTTTAGTGTTAAAAAATTTCATTGGGCTTTAAGTCAAACTTATACTGGGCTTCATCGTCCAAATCGAGATCACGCAACAAGTCTTGGCCCTCTTGATCCTGTAATAATTTTTTATCGTCATCACTCAACTCATTTTTCAAGCTCTGACTCACGACAATCTCAACCCGACGGTTTTTTGCCCTGGCCCGCTGGCTAACATTGGGCACCAAGGGTTTGGTGGCAGCAAAACCTGCTACCTGAAATCTATCTTCCGCCAAGCGCTTTCCGGCCATCAAAGCATGGGCAACCGACACGGCGCGGGCCGAAGAAAGTTCCCAGTTGGAGCGAAAGCGCGAGGTCCGGATTGGCACATCGTCGGTATGCCCCTGAACTTGAATGCTGCCGGTTTTCTTCCGCAGTACCGACTGGATTTCCTCCATTACATCATAGGAATCGGGAGCCAAGGTGGCCGAGCCTGATTTAAACGAGCCTCGCTCGCGAATGCGAATAATTATTTTTCGACCATAGGTTTCTATTTCAACCTCGCCTTTAACAATTTGGTCTCGCAAGCCGCGGGCCAGCTCAGCGGCGTCTTTTTTGGTTGCATCTACCAGCTGTTCAAGCTTTTCTTTAACTTTGGCCATAATTTCTGCGTCGCTGGCCTGCTTTACCCCGCTATCTTTATTGTCTTCACCTTGTTCAGTATCAAATTCATTTTTTTTATCGAAGTCCAAACTCGACTGAGTTATATCTTCAGTCTTTTGAAAAATTTCATTGATGGGGGTCGGTTCTGGTATTGCCGGGCTAAACTCCCGCGCGATAATACTGGTGCCCTTTGGCGGATCGGTTACCGATATCTTAGTTTGCACACCAAAAGCCTGGGACAATGAGCCCGCCAACCGCTTAAATTTTTGCGCATCCATTTCCGCAAATGACAGCAGCAATACAAAGAAACACATCAATAGCGACATTAAGTCGGCAAAGGTACCCATCCACGGCGGCAAACCGGCAACGCAATCGCAGTCCTGCTCTTCGGCATCATCACTCATGGTCTAATCCCTATGTTTCTACTTCGCGCTTGCCTTCCGGCAAATAGGTACGCAACATGGTGTCGATAACACGCGGGTTCTGGCCGCCTTGAATGGCCAGCAGGGCATCAATCACCAAGCTTTTCACCTGCGCCTCTTCCGCTGCACGCAGGGACAACTTGTCGGCCAAGGGCTCACAAAAGGCGTTGGCCATAACCGCACCATAAAGTGTGGTCAGCAGCGCTACGGCCATTGCCGGACCGATCGATTTAGGGTCATCCATATTGGCCAGCATCGCCACCAGCCCGATCAAGGTACCAATCATACCCATGGCCGGGGCCATCGCAGACATGGCCATAAATATTTGCGAGCCAACTTTATGTCGTTCTACCGCCAGCTTCTTATCATTGTTAAGCATGGACTTGACCACTTCCGGGTCATGCCCATCCACCAACATTTGAATGCCTTTTTGCAGAAAATCGCTGCTGACGTCTTTACCTTCCAAAGCCAGCAAACCACCTTTACGCGCGGCATCGGCCAGCTCAACTATTTCATCAATCAGTTCGGCCGGGTTGTCGAGGTTATTCTTAAAGCCCTTGCCCATGATCTTGCCTATACCCAAAAACTGGCTGAGACCAAATTTTGCCATAACCGCAAAAATACTACCGCCCACCACGATTACCAGGGAAGGTATATTAATAAACATACCTAGGTCGCCACTCATTAACATGGTGACAACAATCAAGCCCATGGCACCGAGAATGCCGACAATCGTTGCTAAATCCACAGATCACTCCTTAAACTCTCGACCTCTGTTGTTAGAGACCAAGAAAACTATCTTACCGCCCGCGTATAGGCGCTACATTTGTATATCGGCAAAAGCCTTGGCAAGTTAAGTAATTAACCAGCAAAATTTACCCTACCCTAAATTTAGCTCATGCTGGGAATCTTGCGCGATATTAGCCGCTTACGAATTGACCAAGGCACCGGCCTCCGGTACTGTGGCGCCATTGTTAACGGGGGGCCGCATGAGCACAAAAAACAACAGCAATGAGTTTGAGCAATCACTGAGCGAATTAGAGCAGCTAGTAGAATCCATGGAAACGGGCGAGCTTAGCCTGGAAGACTCTCTCAATGCCTTTGAAAAAGGCGTTAAACTCACCCGCGACTGCCAAACCAAGCTTAATGCGGCCGAGCAAAAAGTAGAGCTACTGATGGAGAAACAAGGCGAACTGGTGAGCCAGCCGTTTGAGCCTGAGACCTAATGTTTGATTTTGCCGAGTATGTCGAACGCTGTCGGCAGCAGGTCGACTCCGATATCCAGCTTAGCTTCGATGGTTTACAGCAAGACCCCAACAGGCTTCACCAAGCCCTGCATTACAGCTGTTTTAATGGCGGTAAAAGAGTTAGGCCGCTGCTTGTGTATGCTGCTGCCCAGGCCATTAGCGGCCAAACTGACGCTAACAGCCTAAGCCGAGCTGCCGCTGTTGCTATCGAGCTGATGCACGCCTACAGTCTGGTTCACGACGACTTACCCGCCATGGACGATGACGATCTACGTCGCGGCCAAGCCACCTGCCATATCGCATTCGATGAAGCCACCGCAATTTTAGCCGGTGATGCCCTTCAGCCCCTGGCGTTTCAAGTATTGGCCGACGCCAGCCGCAAGCAAGCTGGTATCGGCCTATTATTGGTCCAGCAGCTAAGTACCGCCGCCGGAGCTGAAGGCATGGTCGCCGGCCAAGCCATAGATCTAGCTGCGGTTGACCAGCAGCTGAGCCTGGCCCAGCTAGAACATATGCACAGCTTAAAGACCGGCAAACTAATTAAAGCCGCCGTTGCCATGGGCGCCATCGCCGCCGGCTGCCAAGACCCTGATCAGCTCGCCGCCTTGGATCGCTATGCCGCCGCCGTTGGCCTGGCGTTTCAGGTACAGGACGACATTCTCGATGTCACCGCCGATACCGCTACCCTAGGCAAGCAACAGGGGGCCGACGCGGCGTTAAACAAGCCAACCTATGTTTCACTGCTGGGCCTGGAACAGGCGCAAGCCAAGGCCACGGAGCTACACCAGCAAGCCCTGCAAGCCCTAGAGAGCTTCGATGACGGCGCCCAAGCGCTGCGCGCGCTTTCTGCCTATATCGTCCAGCGGCAAAGTTAGCCCACCAGCAAGGCCGGAAGAGCTTGGCAGCAAGCCTATAGCGCAATACAATGCGTGATTGCCTGACCCGAGCTTGTATAAGAAACCGCATGTTTAAAGAAATTCCCCTAGAAAGGCCCAATACGCCGTTATTGGATGCCATTCAGACTCCTGCTGATATGCGTCAGCTGGACGAAGAGCAACTGCCAGAGCTGGCCTCCCAGCTGCGGGAATTTATGCTGTACAGCGTCGGGCAAACCGGCGGTCACTTTGGTGCTGGCCTGGGTGTGGTCGAGCTGACTATTGCCCTTCATTATGCCTATAACACCCCAGAAGACCGTTTGGTTTGGGATGTCGGCCACCAAACTTACCCACATAAAATTCTAACTGGCCGGCGCGAGCAGATGCTTAGTATGCGCCAGCTCAATGGCCTAGCCGGATTCCCCAAGCGCGACGAAAGTGAATTTGATACCTTTGGCGTCGGCCATTCCAGCACCTCGATTTCTGCTGCCCTGGGTATGGCGCTGGGCGCCACCATGGACGCATCAGAAAGAAAGTCTGTCGCCATTATCGGCGACGGCGCGATGACGGCTGGCATGGCTTTTGAAGCGCTAAACCACGCCGCCCATACCGAAACCGATATGCTGGTCATATTGAACGACAATAATATGTCGATTTCCAAAAACGTCGGCGGCCTGGCCACCTATTTTTCCCGCATTTGGGCCAGCAAGCTTTACAATCAAATGCGCGAAGGCAGTAAAAAAGTACTCAGTAAAATCCCCCAGGCATGGGAGTTTGCCCGTCGTACCGAAGAGCATATGAAGGGCATGGTTTCCCCTGGCACTTTATTTGAAGAACTAGGTTTCAACTATGTTGGGCCTATTAGCGGCCACGATCTGCCCCGGCTGGTACACGACCTGCGTAATTTACGGGATATAAAAGGCCCCAAACTACTGCATATTATTACCGAGAAAGGCAAAGGCTTTGAGCCTGCTGAAGCCGACCCGGTTGGCTACCATGCTCTAAATAAAATAGAAGCCAGCAAAAACATCCCCCAGGACACCAAACCCAAGCCACCAAAATACCAAGACGTGTTTGGCGCCTGGCTGTGCGATATGGCCACCCAAGATCCGAAGCTAGTCGGCATTACCCCGGCCATGAGTGAGGGCTCGGGCATGCTAGCCTTTTCGGAACAGTTTCCCGCTCGCTTTCACGATGTCGCCATTGCCGAGCAACATGCGGTGACCCTGGCAGCAGGGCTGGCCTGCGAAAAGCAAAAACCCGTGGTTGCTATTTATTCGACTTTTTTACAGCGTGCCTACGACCAGCTGGTACACGATGTCGCCCTGCAAAATTTAGATGTAACCTTTGCTATTGACCGCGCCGGCTTAGTCGGTGAAGACGGCCCAACCCATGCGGGTAGTTTTGACATCAGTTTTATGCGCTGCATTCCCAATATGGTTATTGCCACACCCAGCGATGAAAATGAATGCCGCAAGCTGCTGAGCAGCGCCTATCAATTTCAAGGCCCCGCCGCCGTGCGCTACCCTAGAGGTACCGGCGTAGGGGTCGACATTGAGCCAAGTTTAAATACGGTACAAATTGGCCTGGCACGCGAGATTCGACAAGGCAAATCCGGCTTGGCCATTCTCAACTTCGGCACCGGCTTAAAAGCCGCTATGGTTGCCGCCGAAGCGCTGGATGCCAGCGTTTGCGATATGCGCTGGGCCAAGCCGATTGATGAAAACTTAGTGGTTAAAATGGCGGAGCAAAACCAGCTGCTCGTCACCCTGGAAGAAAACGCCATTGCCGGTGGTGCCGGCAGTGCCGTTACTGAGCACCTAAATAAAATGGGCCTAGTTATGCCGGTGTTGCAGCTGGGCCTGGAAGATCACTTTGTTAATCACGGCAAGCCGCAGCAATTAATCGCCGCCGAAGGCCTGGATGCCAAAGGCATTGAGTCTTCAATCCGTCAACGTATGGCGATTATGGCGCAGGCCAAGGGCGGAGCTTCGGCCTAGCGCCCATCCAGAAAACCCGCTTCTGAATGGCTAAGACGTGAGATGTAATACGCTTAAAAACAAGTGTTTTTTCGTCTAACGCCTTACACTCAACATCTCAGGCTTGCGCTTTAGCCCGCTGTTTTAATTGCTTTGCTATCAGCCCTTTTTATGCGAAACCGCTACACAAGCCGCTTGGTCGTACATGCCTACCATTAAGTTTAGCGCTTTGGTGGCATCATCCATTTTTCCTTCGAAATTAGAGATAGAGGCGGTTAAACCCAGCAGCAACTCCTTTCTATGCTCGGCGTACTTATCGGTTATCGCAGTACCCAACTCTGTCACCCTATAGGTGACGCCCTTCTTGCTATCATCCTTAGCTTTCTCGGTTAGGCCGACCTTCATAAGTTTGCGCAAACTGTATTGCAAATTCGACAGATCATCACGGTTGAGCAGCCGAGCCAATTCGGAAATACTCTTGGCCCGGTCATGCATTCTTATCATATTCAGCAAAGCCGAATCAGTACCGCTTAAATTGGCATTGCAGCAACTGGCGATACAATCTGACTGCCAACGTTCAAACGCCTGGGTAATTCGAAACAGCGAAAATTCGAGTTCAGTGAGTGCGACCTCATGTGGATTGGTTGCCAAATGCCATTGTTTATCCAATATTTTCCCCATCTTGTTTTGTTGCCTATTACTGCCAATGAACTAGCCAAAAAAAACTATGCTCGAGGACATTCGGACCCATTCAGCCAGCCAAACACAGCATGGCCCTGAGTGTTTATAAATATAACTAAAACAAATGAGATAAGCACGCAAGCCGCTTAATTTTAAGATGAAAATAAACAGCACAAAGCTGGAACCGTATTATTCAAGTAAACCCGGGCTGCGGTTAATACCTCCCCGCAGCCCGGGCCACACTTTTATTCGGCAGCCAGCGGTAGGCGCAAACCTTTACGCTCCAGCCTAGGCAGCACTTCTTGACAGAAGTAAGGCATTTCTTTTACGTAATCGACAAATCCCAGTGCCGCCCCGCCAAAGCCCGCCAGATGCAGGCTTTCAATGCCATCGGCTACCGTATCGGGGTCGCCCACCAGCGGGAAGCCACCATGGCCGGTTGCCATGGCCTGTTTCATTTGTAAAATTTGGTCCTTGGGGAAAGACTCGGCATTTTCGAACATGATGCGGGTAATATTATCAACGGCAGCCCAATCGGCATTTTCTTCGGCGTAGTGACGGTGATACTCCTCTGCCTCTTTTTTGCTGGGACGGCAAACTGAAAAAGCCAGCGTTAGCACACCAACATCTCGCCCAACGTCGCGCCCCATTTGCTTTATATTCTTAATATCTTGGCTGGTTTTTTCCAGGTCCATCGCCGGAGTAAACAGGAAGTTGGCATTGTTGACGGCAAACTCACGCCCCTGGGCAGATCCGGCCGCATTAAAAATGGGAACTTGTTTTTGTATCGGGTGCGGCAGCGAATATGTTTGCTTGAGTTTGTGCCAATGCCCCTCATAGTCAAAGGCCTCATTTTCAGTCCAGAGCCGCTTGACTATATCAAACCATTCTTGGCCATAGGCATAGCGAGTCTCATGGTCATCGGGCAGCTCCTGCCCAAGGGCTTCATACTCTGGCCTATTCCAGCCGCAAACCACATTGAGACCGGCACGACCGGCACCAATATGATCCATAGTGGCTATCTGCTTTGCCACCACCACGGGGTGGTTGCAAGATGTGTGAATGGTAGAAAAGACTTGAATGTTTTTAGTATGGGCTAACAGGGCTGTGGCCCAGGTAATGGTCTCTAATACATTGCCATGAAAATTTGTTTCACCGCCATAGCCAATCCAGCGAGCAATTGGCAGTAAAAAATCAAAACCTACCTCGTCGGCCATCTTGGCCATGGCTAAATTATTTTGCCAGGAGTTATCCCAACGCTCGGGCACCTTGGTAACGGCAAGGCCACCAGAGCAGTTAGCAGAGAAGGTACCCAATTTGAAATGATCACGATCGAAGTATTTTTGCACCGTCATAACAAGCCTCATCAACTTACAATTGTATTTTTAAGGTTAATTTAAAGCTTAATGTATACCCACGTTAATTACATGTAAATCTTTTTTTTGGCCGAGCATTAAGAATACTACGCTCGTTGGAAGGTCTGGCATCCAGGTTGATAATCAAGCGGTGCAAAAAAAATTATAATAGTGTGCGCTAACTTACCGTTAGCGCCATACTTTATCAGTGCTTGTGCCTAGACGGCGTTTTTTGACGAGGCTTTAGTCGAGTTATCCGTTATATAGTGAGCCCAAACAATAATAAGGATAAATTCATGCCTAGCAGCCAAGCCCTAATCAACAGCGATGTGGTTACTTTTGGTCTTTTAACATCGATTCTCGCGCTCATTTTTTATACCGCCAAGAGTGAGCACCCTGTCTGCAAGCGTTTTTACAGTATTATTCCCATTGTCTTGATGTGCTACCTGCTGCCCTCCTTGCTTAATACCTTTGGAATCATTTCATCCGAAGACTCACAACTGTGGCGCATTGCCAAAAATTATTTTTTACCCGCTAGCCTGGTATTAATGACACTGAGCATTGACCTTAAAGCCATTGCACGCCTGGGCGGCAAAGCCGTAACAATGTTTTTAACTGGCACGGTAGGCATCATTATCGGCGGCCCGCTGGCTATTATTGTTATGGGGCTTATTAGCCCAGAAACCCTGACCGGTGCCGGCAGCAATCAGGTATGGAAGGGGTTGGCCACCTTAGCGGGAAGCTGGATCGGTGGCGGCGCCAATCAAACCGCCATGCTCGAGGTGTATCAGTACAACCCTAGCAACTACTCCGCCATGGTCACGGTCGATATCATTGTTGCCAATTTATGGATGGCCTGCTTGCTTTACGGTGTCGGCAAAAGCGATAAAATTGATCGCTGGTTAAAGGCCGACACCGGCGCTATCGATAAAATCAAAGCTCAACTGGAGCAGTATCATGCGGAACAGAGCCAAGCCTTAGATTTTCAAAAGCTCACCGCCATTTTTGCGGTTGCCTTCGGTGGAGTGGGTTTCTCTCATTTGGCCGCCAATACCTTGAGCCCTTTTTTTGCCGAGTTAAGTCTTACTCAAGATACAATTTTGAGCAGCCATTTCTTTTGGATTGTTGTGACGGCTACCACGGTTGGCCTGGCTTTCAGTTTTAGCCGCCTGCGTAAACTGGAAGGAGCCGGCGCCTCCAAATTTGGCAGCCTGTTCATTTATCTGTTGGTATTAATCGTGGGTACCAAGATGGACGTAATGAAAGCGTTTGAACAACCTGGTCTAATTCTTTTGGGCATCATTTGGATGGCGGTTCATGTCGGGCTACTGGTCATCGTGGCAAAAATTATTAGGGCGCCGTTTTTCTTTTTGGCGGTGGGCAGCAAGGCCAATGTCGGCGGCGCGGCTTCGGCGCCCATTATCGCCGGTGCCTTTCACCCGTCTTTGGCGCCGGTAGGCGTATTGCTGGCGGTATTAGGTTATGCCCTTGGTACATACGGTGCAATTCTTTGTGCCGAGTTTATGTCACGAGTGTCTTAACCTAACACTCGCCCTATTAACGGGCGGCAAAAGCGCAGGCATGAACTATTTTTTCAGCAAGCCTTTTTATTGAAGGTTTATCAAGCTTATTGCTGAGCTGGTTAAGCCGCCTAAGTACGAGCTCGTCACGGCTCTGCTTTCTGTACGCCTAATTAGGACTGGTAGTCATTAAGTAATTGGCGTAATTGCTTCGAGGTTGCCGCTTCTGAGTGACTACAGGAGGAGGATTCTTTGGCCAACCTTGCTGTTTGCTGGCAAATACTAAGCAAATTATCTGATCGCTGAGCCAGTTTTTTTGAGCTGTCTATTTGCACCAATGTTGACTTAAATATGTGGCCAGATTGTTCGTTGATGCTGCTAATTGTCGCTAAGACAGTGTTGATCGCAGCGCCGGTTTTCTCTGCGTTCTCGACACTGCCTTGAGCCGACACCACACCCTCGCCCATCGAATCAGACACCCGCCGAGCATCCGACTGAATTCCTTCTACCATGCCGCGTATCTCCATGGTGGAATTTGTTTAAGCCTAGCCATGCTGGGCCATATATATTACCTGATTGTCCTTCTAGTGAGGTCAAAGCAATTGTATCTGCTCCGATGCCGGTCTCGCAGCCACAAGCAATCACTATAGCGCTGTTAGTGGGTTCTAGTCTAAGCCAGAGGCCCAGCCAAGAAGGCAGATCCAGGCCACAGAGCAACCTTAGCCACGCCTAAAACATCGCCTATTTCACGACCGAAACTATAGCAGCAAGCCATACAGCCAAAACACAATATACGCAATTTTTGGCAATAGCGGATAAAACCGGTATCTTGAAACTAAGGAGCCGCAAATACAACAATGAGAGAACAATGAGAGAACAGCCATGAATAACAATACCAAGCACGCTAAAAGCTTACTCCCAACCATACTGCTGACCGTTCTAAGCATGATTCAAGCTCTCGCCCTCGAACTGTTTTGGAATAAAGTCCAGGCCAGCCAATTTCTATGGCGATACGACTGGCAAGCCTTTATTGGCTGGCTACAGCTTATCACCATGTTCATTGGCATTTTGCTCATTTGGGTGCTTTATACCAGTACGGTATTACGCTTCACTTGGCTACCCACGATGCAGGACACACTGATACCATTTTTTATTGGTCTATTGGAATTTGCTTTGATCGGCCTACTCCAGCCTTCCTCCCTTGGGCCTTGGTTTATAGTTTTGACCTTGGTATTCGCACTCGCTACCGCGACCAACCATATGGCCATGAAACAGGCGCGGCGGGACCCAGATAACAAATATTTCTTTAAAGACGTACAACCGGCAAGGTGGCGAGATTACTCCGTTAGCATTAGCGCCATGGTTATATTGCTACTACTGGGCAGTTGGCTATGGCTGGCAGATCAGCCAATCGTTCTTTCTATAGCATCCCTATTATTGGCGCTACTGGCGCTGGGACATCAATTTTATCAAGCCCACCGCCACTGGGTTGCGGCAATAAAACCAGAGCCTTAACTCAATACTCTAGCTGGCTGCTTCGGGCTGAGGGCATTCATTGCTCTACATAAGACCACTAACGGGCCTTATAGTCAGCAATTTCAGGCAGGCATAAAAAAACCGGCCTAAGCCGGTTCTTCAAAGCAAGTATAGCTCTAGCGATTAATCTTCGGCCGCTTCGGGCTGAGGACGATCGATTGGCTCTACGTAGGACCATTAACGGGCTTTATCAAATCCAGTTTCCTTCGGGCATAAAAAAACCGGCCTGAGCCGGTTTTTTATAGAGCAAATATAGCTTTAGTGATTAATCTTCGGCCGCTTCGGGCTGAGGGCATTCATTGCTCTACATAAGACCACTAACGGGCCTTATCGTCAGCAATTTCAGACAGGCATAAAAAAACCGGCCTAAGCCGGTTCTTCAAAGCAAGTATAGCTTTAGCGATTAATCTTCGGCCGCTTCGGGCTGAGGACGATCTACTAATTCTACATAAGCCATTGGCGCCTTATCACCAGTACGGAAACCGCACTTCATGATACGGATATATCCGCCAGGACGGTTCTCATAACGAGGGCCCAGTACGGAAAAAAGCTTACCAACCGCTTCTTTGCTACGCAGACGATCGAACGCTAGGCGACGATTGGCTACGCTGTCTTCTTTTGCCAGAGTGATCAGAGGCTCAGCGTGGCGACGCAGTTCCTTGGCCTTTGGCAAAGTGGTTTTAATCAATTCATGCTCAACCAAAGAAGTTACCATGTTTTTAAACATGGCCTTACGGTGTGAGCTGTTTCGATTCAGTTGACGGCCACTATGACGATGACGCATTGTTCTAAATCCTTCATTTAAGCCAGTGTTAGCTGGCGTATTAAATGCCGGAGCTTAGGCGAACCCCGCACCGGCAAAACTTTTTGATCTGATCAGTCGTCAGTACGTAGGCTGGCAGGTGGCCAGTTTTCCAAACGCATGCCCAAAGACAGTCCGCGCGAAGCAAGAATGTCTTTGATTTCTGTCAGCGATTTTTTACCCAAGTTAGGCGTTTTTAACAACTCAACTTCGGTACGCTGGATCAAATCACCAATGTAGTAGATGTTCTCCGCCTTCAGGCAGTTAGCTGAACGTACAGTCAACTCTAGATCGTCGACTGGGCGCAGAAGAACAGGATCAATTTCCTCTTCTTTCTGCTCTGGTTCGGCTTCTTTTTCACCTTCCAAGTCTACAAATACCGCCAGCTGCTGCTGAAGAATTGTAGCGGCGCGTCGAATGGCTTCTTCTGGATCCAATGTACCATCGGTTTCCAGATCAAGTACCAGCTTATCCAAGTCAGTACGCTGTTCTACACGAGCACTTTCTACAGAATAAGCTAAACGACGCACGGGGCTAAAAGAGGCATCTAACTGCAAGCGACCGATTGCACGGGTTTCTTCTTCGTCATTACGACGAGCATCAGCGGCTTGATAACCACGACCGCGAGCTACGCTCAGCTTCATGCTCAGATCAACATCACCGGTAATATTGGCGATCACGTGGTCGGGATTCTTAATCTCAACTTCATGATCAACCTGAATATCGGCTGCTGTTACTGGGCCTGGGCCTTTTTTGGTCAGGGTTAATACCGCTTGATCTTTACCGTGCATAACCACGGCAACACCTTTTAGGTTTAGCAGGATTTCAATTACGTCTTCCTGTATACCTTCAATTGCACTGTACTCGTGCAATACTCCGTCAATTTCTACTTCTGTAATCGCGCAACCAGGCATTGATGACAAAAGGATTCGACGCAGGGCGTTACCAAGGGTATGACCGAAGCCGCGCTCTAGTGGTTCTAATACTACCTTGGCGCGAGTTGGGCCGGTGTCGGTAACATCAATATGACGCGGGGTCAAAAATTCGTGTACTGCACTCTGCATAGCCATACCTTAGGTTAAAATCCGTTACTTGGAGTAAAGTTCAACAATTAGGTTTTCGTTGATTTCTGAAGACAGATCAGCGCGATCAGGTACACGTGAAAAAGTACCTTCCTTCTTGTCTGCATTAACAGAAACCCACTCTATATCGGGACGCTGAGCGGCGATAGTTAGAGCGTTTTGAATACGTAGTTGAGTTTTGGCTTTCTCACGAACAGCCACAACATCACCTTCTTTAATTTGGAAAGAAGGAATATTCACAACCTGACCGTTAACAACGATACCTTTGTGCGAAACCAGCTGACGGGATTCGGCGCGAGTAGAGCCATAACCCATGCGGTAAACAACGTTGTCTAAACGAGTTTCCAACAATTTCAGTAGGTTTTCACCGGTAGCGCCTTTACGACGGGCCGCTTCTTTATAGTAAGCACGGAATTGCTTCTCTAGTACGCCGTAAGTACGACGAACTTTCTGCTTTTCACGCAGCTGTACACCGTAGTCGGATAAACGACCGCGACGCGCACCGTGAACACCAGGGATGGTTTCCGCTTTACATTTTGAATCTAGGGGACGTGCGCCACTCTTCAGGAACAAATCTGTTCCTTCACGACGCGCAAGCTTACAAGTTGGTCCAGTATAACGTGCCATTTCTTAAGCCTCCTTTATACGCGACGTTTTTTGGGTGGACGGCAGCCATTATGGGGAATAGGCGTAACGTCTGTAATATTGGAAATTTTATAGCCGGCATTGTTCAGCGCGCGAACCGCTGACTCACGACCAGGACCTGGGCCCTTAACTTCCACATCTAAGTTTTTAAGACCGTAGTCTTTCGCCGCTTCACCGGCGCGTTCTGCAGCAACCTGGGCCGCGAACGGGGTACTCTTACGAGAACCACGGAAACCAGAACCGCCAGCAGTTGCCCAGCTCAGAGTATTACCCTGGCGGTCAGTGATGGTGACAATGGTATTGTTAAAAGAGGCGTGGATATGTGCAATTCCATCTACGACCGTCTTTTTTACCTTTTTACGGGTAGTTTTGGTTGGCTTAGCCATAACGATCTAACCTCTATCTCTTGATGGGCTTACGCGGACCCTTACGGGTGCGAGCGTTAGTCTTGGTGCGCTGCCCACGTAGCGGTAAGCTACGACGGTGACGCAGACCACGGTAACAACCAAGGTCCATCAAGCGTTTGATGTTCATAGAAACTTCACGACGTAAGTCGCCTTCGACGGTAAGTTTACCGACTTCGGCGCGGATCGCGTCCATTTCTGCTTCGGTCAGGGTGCTGATCTTTGTATTTTCAGCAATACCTGTAGCCGCACAGATTTCCTGTGCTTTTGTTCGACCTACGCCAAAAACGTAAGTCAAAGAGATAACGGCGTGTTTGTTATCTGGTATGTTTACACCAGCTATACGAGCCATCTAATTACTCCATATATCTTAAAAATTGCAGCGTTGACAGCAACAAAGGCCATCCCCGCAACCAAAAAAGGCGCGCAAGAATAGCGGTTATGTCACCAAATAGCAATAGCCCGAGAGTTTCCCCCCGAGCGACAGTCAACGCCCCCAATGAATAGAGACGATTTAGGTCTCTATTTTAGCCTTGTCTTTGCTTATGACGTGGCTCGGCGCTGCAGATTACTCGAACAACACCCTTGCGACGAACTACTTTACAGTTGCGACACATTTTCTTTACTGAAGCACGAACCTTCATGTTTCAACCTCTGTTACTTTAATTTGGCAAGTGCCTGGATCATCCGGATCAATGCACTTGTCGCCTATAAAAATCTGCTGAATTTGCGAAATCCTTTGATTTTTAAAGGCTCGCATTGGCTAACACCAATGAAGGTACATCCTGTACCTTGCTGAACTATTGCGGGTCTAACGACCTTTGCCATAGCCCTTTAAGTTAGCCTTTTTCATCATCGAATCATACTGATTTGACATCAGATGTGATTGCACCTGGGACATAAAGTCCATTACCACGACCACTACAATCAGCAGTGAAGTACCGCCTAAGTAGAATGGTACGTTGGCAGCAACTTGCAAAAATTGCGGCATCAAACACACAGCGGCAATATAAACAGCACCGACTACGGTTAACCGCGTCAGAACACCATCGATATATTTAGCTGATTGCTCACCTGGGCGGATACCCGGGATAAAAGCACCAGATTTTTTCAGGTTATCCGCCACTTCTTTCGGGTTAAACATCAACGCCGTGTAAAAGAAGCAAAAGAAGATAATCAACGCGGTAAACAGAATAATGTTTAACGGCTGACCGGGACCTAACCACAAGGCCACTTCCTGTAAAATTTCCGCACCTACGCCTTCAGAGCCCTGGCCGAACCACTGGGCTATTGTCGCAGGAAACAGCAGCAAGCTACTGGCGAAAATGGCTGGAATTACACCGGCCATATTAATTTTTAACGGTAGATGACTGCTCTGTGCACCCCGGCCCGGCTGGCGCTTGGCGTAGTTAATAGTGATGCGACGCTGGCCGCGCTCCATCCTAACTACAAACCAAATGGTTGCGATCGCTAAGAACGCTACCGCCAATAACAACATAATGTTGATATCGCCCTGCTTGGCGCCCTCAAAGGACTGACCCAAAGCACTGGGAAGACCAGCAACAATACCGGCGAAGATCAGCATGGATATACCGTTGCCAATGCCGCGCTCGGTTACCTGCTCGCCCAGCCACATCATAAAGACAGCGCCGGTAACAAGCGAAGTAATCGCAATCAGATAAAACGCCATGGTACCGCTGGCGTCACCGCCATAAGCCAAACCTTGACTAGCCATACCCACCGTCATGCTAGTGCCTTGCACAAGCGCTAGGGCAACGGTTAGATAGCGGGTGTACTGGGAGATTTTACGCCGCCCGGCATCACCTTCTTTCTTGAGTTGCTCTAGGCTCGGCGATACAGCGGACATCAGCTGCATAATAATGGACGCGGAGATATACGGCATTATTCCTAAGGCCAGAATACTCATGCGCTCCAACGCACCACCGGAGAACATATTAAATAGGCCCAAAATAGTATCTTGGCCCTGATTAAAAAGATTGGCGACTTGGTCCGGGTCAATTCCTGGAACAGGAATATGAGTACCGACTCGATACACAATAATCGCTAGAAACAAGAAGCGAAGGCGAGCCCAAAGCTCGCCTAAACCTTTTTGATTCGCTAATGGCAGGTTACCAGCCATCTGCTACCTCGCTGTCAGAGAATGCTTACTCTTCGATTTTTCCGCCAGCAGCTTCAATCGCAGCTCTAGCACCCTTGGTAACAGCCAGACCTTTTACGGTTACTGCTTTTTTCAGCTCGCCAGATAATACAATCTTGGCACGCTTGATGTTGCGCTGAACAATGTCAGCCGCCATCAACGCCGCCAGATCGATTACGTCAGCATCTACCTTGTTTAGCTCAGCTAAACGAACTTCGGCAGTAACGCGACCAATACGTGAAGTGAAACCGTATTTGGGCAAACGTTTCTGCAAAGGCATCTGACCGCCTTCGAAGCCTACGCGAATGCTGCCGCCGGAACGGGCTTTTTGACCTTTGTGACCGCGGCCACCGGTTTTGCCTATACCACTACCGATACCGCGTCCAACGCGCTTACGGTTTTTAGTACTGCCGGGGGCAGGACTTAGAGTATTTAAACGCATAACTTACTCTCCCTCTACCGTAATCAAATAGTGTACTTTGTTGATCATACCGCGATTCGAAGGAGTATCTTCAACTTCTACGGTGTGACCAATGCGGCGTAAACCCAAGCCCGCAACACAGGCTCGGTGTGACTTCAGGCGATGATTAGCGCTTTTAACCTGAGTAACTTTTACTGTCTTTTTAGCCATGGTTATATACCAGCTCTAGTAACTAAGCTTTGCTTAGTTAAGGATGTCTTCAACACTCTTGCCGCGCTTCGCTGCAACACTCTCAGGAGAGGCCATGCTGCGTAGAGCTTCAAAAGTAGCGCGTACTACGTTTACGGGGTTAGTCGACCCGTAACACTTCGCCAATACGTTCTGTACACCGGCAATTTCCAGTACTGCTCGCATCGCGCCACCGGCAATTACGCCAGTACCAGGAGATGCAGGCTGCATGTAAACCTTGGAGGCACCGTGACGACCTTTGGTTGGGTATTGAAGGGTATCACCGTTCAATTCAACCTCGATCATATTGCGACGAGCAGCTTCCATAGCCTTCTGGATAGCAACAGGCACTTCACGTGCTTTGCCGCGACCAAAACCGACCTTACCGTTACCATCACCAACAACAGTCAGTGCAGTAAAGCCGAAGATACGACCACCTTTTACAGTTTTTGCAACGCGATTAACTTGAACAAGTTTTTCTTGCAAGCCTTCGCTGTTGGCTTCTTCTCTTTTACCGTTAGCCATATCTTAACCTTTAAAATTCTAAGCCAGCTTCACGTGCAGCGTCGGCCAAAGCCTTAACGCGACCGTGGTATTTAAAACCACTACGGTCGAAGGAAACCTTCTCAACACCAGCGGCTTTAGCACGCTCAGCGATCAGGGAACCTACGGCAGCAGCTGATTCAGCATTACCAGTTTTACCACCACGCAGAGTCTTGTCTAGTGTAGAGGCTTGCGCCAATACCTGACCGCCGTCTGCAGCGATGATTTGTGCGTAAATATGACGTGGTGAACGGTTGATACACAAACGTGTTCCACCCAATTCACTAATTTTTGCGCGGGTGCGGCGTGCGCGGCGCAAACGAGATTGCTTCTTATCGCTCATGACCTATACCCTACTTCTTCTTAGCTTCTTTACGACGAACATACTCATCGGCATAACGTACACCCTTGCCCTTATAAGGCTCTGGTGGACGGAAGGCGCGAATTTCTGCAGCCGCCTGACCAAGCAACTGCTTGTCAGCGCTCTTTAGTAAAATTTCTGTCTGACTTGGGCTCTCAGCTTTTACACCTTCTGGTAAGGTGTAAACAACAGGGTGAGAAAAACCCAGAGTCAGGTCTACAGTTTTACCCGAGGATTTTGCACGATAACCAACACCATTTAAGATCAACTTCTTTTCGAAGCCGGCGCTAACGCCTTTGACCATGTTGTTTATCAGTGCACGGGTAGTGCCCGCTAACGCGCGGGACTGCTTGGCGCTGTCACGTCCGCCAAAAGTAAGCTGGTTATTATCCAGCTTAACTTCTACGGAACCGTGAATGCTCAGCGCCAAAGTACCATTGCTGCCTTTTACGGTGATGTCTTGACCCTTAAGGTCGACCGTCACACCAGCAGGTACTTCAACCGGACTTTTTGCAACTCGTGACATTACGATTTCCTATAAAACTTTATAAAAAAGTTAAATTTAAAATACGGTGCACAGAACCTCACCACCAATGCCTTGGGCACGGGCAGCGCGATCACTCATCACACCTTGGCTGGTAGATACAACAGCGATACCCAATCCACCGCGAACGGTAGGCAGGCCATCTTTACCAGCGTAGTTACGTAAACCGGGACGGCTTACACGGTCAAGCTCAGCAATAACTGGCCTGCCCTCGAAGTACTTCAATTCAACAGTCAGCTCAGGCTTAACGCCCTCGGCAACACTGTAGTCAGTGATGTAACCTTCATTTTTTAGTACCACTGCAACACTTACCTTCAGCTTGGAAGAAGGCATAGTCACATCAACCTTAGCGGCTTGTTGGCCATTGCGAATGCGGGTTAGCATATCAGCTAACGGATCTTGCATACTCATGGAATTTGCTCCTATTGGGCTGGATTACCAGCTAGCCTTAACCAAACCAGGTACGTCACCACGCATAGCCGCTTCACGCAATTTGTTACGGCATAGGCCGAACTTGCGGTAAACGCCGTGTGGACGACCGGTTATACGACAACGATTCCTCTGACGAGCAGGGCTGGCGTCGCGAGGCAATTTCTGCAATTTAACCTGCGCTTCCCAAACATCTTCCTCAGAAGAATTAGGATTGGCGATGGTTGCTTTTAGCTCAACGCGTTTGGCGGCATATTTAGCAACAGTTGCTGTACGCTTAGCCTCACGTGCGATCATAGATTTCTTAGCCATGACTCTACCTTAACCTTTAAAAGGAAAGTTGAAAGCTTTCAGCAACGCGCGACCTTCGTCGTCATTGCGAGCGCTAGTGGTAATACAGATATCCAATCCACGCAGCTTATCGATTTTATCGTACTCGATTTCTGGGAAAATAATCTGCTCGTTAACACCCATGGAAAAGTTACCGCGCCCATCAAACTGCTTGGGGCTGATTCCGCGGAAGTCACGAATACGTGGAATAGCGATTGAAACCAAACGCTCCAAGAATTCGTACATACGCTCTTTTCGTAGAGTTACTTTACAACCTACTGGCCAGTCCTCACGGACCTTAAAACCAGCGATGGACTTGCGCGCTCTGGTGACAATTACCTTTTGACCGGCAATTTTCTCCATATCAGCAACAGCATGCTCCATTACTTTTTTGTCGCCAATCGCTTCACCTACACCCATATTGACGGTGATCTTGGTGATGCGGGGCACTTCCATAACGTTTGCTAAACCCAGCTCTTCTTTCAGCTTGGCAACAATTTCGTTTTGGTAGACTTCTTTCAACCTAGCCATTTTATCTTACCGTCTTTATGCGTCTACGGCTTCGCCGTTGGATTTGAAGATGCGGATTTTCTGACCATCTTCCAATAATTTAAAACCAACTCGGTCAGCTTTTTGAGTAGCAGGATTAAAAATTGCAACATTGGAAGACTGAATAGGCGCTTCCTTCTCTACAATTCCACCAGCGACACCAGCTTGGGGGTTTGGTTTTTGGTGTTTCTTGATCATCTGAACACCAGATACAATCAAGCGATCGTCGGTTAACACCTTAACCACCTTGCCACGCTTACCTTTGTCGCGGCCGGCGGTAACAATCACTTCATCATCACGTTTAATCTTACGCATTACTCTGTCCTCAATACCTAGCTTCTGTACTCTTAAAGTACTTCAGGAGCCAGAGAGATGATTTTCATGAACTTCTCACCACGTAACTCGCGAGTTACAGGGCCAAAGATACGAGTGCCAATAGGCGCGTCACTTGCGTTAAGCAGCACTGCAGCATTGTCATCGAACTTAATCAATGAGCCATCAGGGCGGCGCACACCTTTACGGGTACGTACCACAACAGCCTTCATCACTTGGCCTTTCTTAACCTTACCGCGAGGTATGGCTTCTTTAACGGTCACCTTGATGACATCGCCAACGGAAGCGTAACGGCGGTGCGAACCGCCTAACACTTTGATACACATAACTCGACGTGCACCACTGTTGTCAGCAACATCTAAGTAGGATTCTGTTTGAATCATCGTTCGTCTCCGAAACTCTTATGCTCGCAACTGAATTAAATTTCAGCAGCTCGCTCATCGATTTTTACCAGAGCCCATGACTTTGACTTCGAATAAGGGCGCGTTTCTTGGATAGTGACAGTGTCACCGGCCTTGCACTCATTCTGCTCATCGTGGGCTTTTAGCTTAGATGACTTACTAACATACTTGCCGTAAATCGGGTGCTTAACGCGACGTTCAATTAGCACGGTAATGGTTTTATCCATCTTATCCGATACTACTTTACCCGTCAGCGTGCTTGCGGTTTTCTCTGCTTGAGTCATCGTTACTTACCTGCCTTTTCGGTCAGCACTGATTTAATACGTGCAACATCACGACGGGACTGACGAATCAAATGAGTTTGATTCAGCTGACCAGTAGACGCTTGCATACGCAGCTTAAATTGCGCTTGCAGTTGAGAAAGCAACTCTTGGTTCAGCTCTTCAACTGATTTTTCGCGGAGTTCTTGAGCTTTCATTACATCACCGAACGTTTAACGAAAGTTGTAGATAATGGCAACTTACGTGCTGCCAACTCAAATGCTTCCCGGGCTAGCTCTTCAGAAACACCTTCCATTTCATAAAGAATTTTACCTGGCTGAACCTGTGCTACCCAATATTCAACATTACCTTTACCTTTACCTTGACGTACTTCCAAGGGCTTTTCGGTAATCGGCTTGTCTGGGAAAACTCGAATCCAGATTTTACCGCCACGTTTTACGTGACGGGTCATTGCACGACGCGCTGCTTCGATCTGACGGGCGGTAATACGACCACGACCGACAGCTTTAAGAGCGAACTCGCCGAAGCTAACTTTAGAACCGCGTGCCAAACCGCGATTGCGGCCTTTATGCATCTTGCGGAACTTCGTACGCTTTGGTTGTAACATGTGGCGTACCCCTTACTTAGAACTTTTCTTCTTTGGCGATTTCTTGGTTTCAGCTTGCGCTTCAACCTGGTCGCCAATGACTTCACCTTTGAAGATCCACACCTTGACACCAATAATGCCGTAAGTAGTAGAAGCTTCAGCCGTTGCGTAATCGATATCAGCACGTAAGGTGTGTAGTGGTACACGACCTTCACGGTACCATTCGCTACGCGCGATTTCGGCACCACCTAAACGACCACCTACCTGAATCTTGATACCTTGAGCACCCTGACGCATGGCGTTCTGTACCGCACGCTTCATAGCGCGACGGAACATAACTCGGCGTTCTAGCTGAGAGGCTACGCCCTGAGCTACCAGAGTGGCATCCAAATCAGGTTTGCGCACTTCTTCGATGTTGATGTGCACAGGCACACCCATCAATTTACTTACCGCGGTGCGAAGTTTTTCAACATCTTCACCTTTTTTACCAATCACGATACCTGGACGGGCAGTGTGAATGGTGATTCGTGCGGTGTTAGCTGGGCGTTCAATTTCAACCCGGCTAACAGAAGCATTCTCCAGAGCTTTCTGGATATAAGCACGCACTTGCAAATCGGTATTCAGTTTGTCTGCATACTCATCGCTACCAGCATACCAAGTTGAGGTGTGCTTCTTAACGATGCCCAGACGAATACCTGTCGGATGTACTTTCTGACCCATAACGTCTGATCTCTTAACTATCGGCGACTTTAACGGTGATGTGACAAGAACGCTTTAAAACACGATCTGCACGACCTTTCGCACGTGGCTTAATACGCTTCATTGTTAAGCCTTCATCTACAAAAATCGTAGATATTTTCAGCTCATCAACATCCGCACCTTCATTATGCTCGGCGTTTGCAATTGCAGACTCCAGCACTTTCTTGATAATCTCGGCACCTTTCTTCTGGCTAAAAGCCAATATATCCAGCGCTTCTTCAACGTGTTTACCACGAATCTGATCAGCGACTAGACGCGCTTTTTGGGCCGACAAACGAGCACCGCGCAGTATTGCTGCTACTTCCATCGTCATTACCCCTTAGCGTTTCTTGGCTTTCTTATCAGCGACATGGCCGCGATAGGTACGAGTGCCAGCGAATTCGCCCAATTTGTGACCAACCATTTCTTCGTTGACTACAACAGGGACGTGCTGACGACCGTTATGAACAGCGATTGTCAGACCTACCATTTCCGGCATGATCATTGAGCGACGAGACCAAGTTTTAATTGGACGGCGGTCGCTTTTTTCGATCGCTGCTTCGACCTTCTTAATTAAATGAAGATCGATGAAAGGACCTTTTTTCAGTGAACGTGACACTGCACTTTCCTCTTTCAGCTACTTATTTAGACAAGATTATTTCTTGCCGCGACGGCGAACAATCATCTTATCTGTACGCTTGTTCGAACGGGTCTTATAACCTTTGGTCGGCGTACCCCAAGGTGATACAGGATGACGACCGCCCGAAGTACGACCTTCACCACCACCATGTGGGTGATCAACCGGGTTCATGGCCACACCGCGAACGGTAGGACGAACACCACGCCAGCGAGATGCACCCGCTTTACCCAGAGAGCGCAAACTGTGCTCACTGTTGGAAACTTCACCCAAGGTCGCTCGACACTCAGTCAATATCTTGCGCATCTCACCGCTGCGTAAACGCAGAGTGGCGTATGCACCATCGCGAGCAACCAACTGTGCAGAGGTACCCGCTGAACGAGCAATTTGAGCGCCCTTACCAGGCTTCAACTCGATACAGTGAATCACACTACCCACAGGGATGTTGCGAATTGGCAAGGTATTACCTGGCTTGATCGGTGCTGCATCGCCGGAAATGATTTCAGTTCCAGCACTTACACCCTTGGGTGCAATAATGTAGCGACGTTCACCATCGGCATAACAAACCAGAGCAATGTTAGCACTGCGGTTTGGATCATACTCTAGACGCTCAACTTTGGCTGGAATGCCATCTTTGTTGCGTTTAAAGTCGATTAGACGATAGTGCTGCTTGTGTCCGCCACCAATATGACGAGTCGTAATACGACCGTTATTGTTGCGACCACCAGTCTTTGATTTCTTCTCTAATAGAGGAGCATAAGGCGCGCCTTTGTGCAGCTCAGCGTTGACGACACTAACAACGTGACGACGACCGGGAGAAGTAGGTTTACGTTTTATAATAGCCATTTCAACGAGCCCCTTACTCTGCTACGGCAAAGTCAATATCTTGACCTTGCTCTAGACGTACGTAAGCTTTCTTCCAATCGCTACGCTTGCCTACACCGTTACGAGTGCGCTTAGTTTTGCCCTTAACGTTCAAAACACGCACTGCTTCAACTTTGACCTCAAATAGCTGCTCAATAGCGGCTTTGATTTCAACCTTAGTGGCACAATTAGTTACTTTAAAAACAACTTGGTTGGCAGACTCGCCCGCCATTGCCGCTTTCTCAGAAACCACTGGGCCTAACAACACTTTATATATGCGTTCTTCTTTCATACTAAAGTCTCCTCTAGCTTTTTCAGCGCTGCGACGGTAATTACAACCTTGTCAAAGCGAATCAAAGCGACTGGATCAATAGCTTGAATATCACGTACATCAACCTTATGCAGGTTGCGAGAAGCCAAATACAGGTTTGTATCAAGCTCTTCAGTAACGATCAACGCTTCGGTCAGGTCAAACTGAGCCAACTTGCTTACCAGAGCTTTAGTCTTGGGCGCTTCAACAGCGAAAGACTCAACCACAACCAAACGTTCTTGGCGAGTTAGCTCAGATACAATGCACTGCAATGCTGCGCGGTACATCTTTTTGTTTAGCTTTTGCTCATGGTTACGTGGCTGAGCCGCGAAGGTCACACCACCTGAGCGCCAGATTGGGCTACGGCTGGTACCAGCACGTGCACGACCTGTACCTTTTTGACGCCAAGGTTTGGCGCCACCACCAGAAACCGCAGCACGGTTCTTCTGGGCCTTGGTACCCTGACGAGCGCCAGCCATAAAGGCTACCACCGCCTGGTGAACCAGGTCTTGATTAAACTCTCGACCGAAAGCAACGTCGGATACGGAAACCGTACCGTTGGCGCCTTCAGGAGTTGCTATATTTAGTTCCATGGTCATCCCCCTAGGAAGCCTTAACCGTTTCTGCTTTTAACGGCAGGACGAATGATAACGTCACCACCTGGGGCACCAGGTATGGCACCTTTAACTAACAGCAAATTGCGCTCGACATCAATGCGAACCACTTCGAGATTTTGAACAGTAACCTGCTCAGAACCCATGTGACCTGCCATTTTTTTGCCTTTGAACACACGCCCAGGAGTTTGGCATTGGCCAATGGAACCTGGAGCACGGTGGGAAATAGAGTTACCGTGAGTAGCATCTTGCATGGCAAAATTCCAGCGCTTTACACCGCCCTGAAAACCCTTACCTTTAGATACACCTGTAACATCGATTTTTTGACCAGCTTCAAAAGTAGTAACGGTAAGTTCACCGCCAACTTCAAAAGCTTCTTCATCGTCGTTGCGAAGCTCCCACAAACCACGTCCGGCTTCAGCGTTAGCTTTAGCGAAGTGTCCTGCAGCAGACTTAACGACACGGGAGGCACGACGAGACCCTACAGTTACTTGAACAGCATTGTAACCGTCGGTTTCCACGCTCTTGACCTGGGTGATGCGATTGGGATCAACCTCAATCACAGAAACAGGGATGGAAGCACCATCATCAGAAAATATGCGAGTCATACCGCTTTTGCGGCCGACTAGACCAATCGTCATTTCATTAACCTCTCAGTGTACGGGGCTTTAACCCGCTATGGCCGCCCATCTCAGAGCGTTACACGCACCTGGACATTGAGGTCCAGGCTTCGGCAGTTGCCTTTATTTAACCCAAACTAATCTGAACTTCAACACCAGCCGCTAGATCTAGCTTCATAAGTGCATCAACAGTCTTTTCAGTGGGCTCTACAATATCCAACAAACGCTTATGTGTACGAATCTCATACTGGTCACGCGCATCTTTGTTCACATGCGGAGAAACCAATATTGTGAAACGCTCTTTTCGAGTAGGCAGCGGAATCGGACCTCGAACTTGTGCGCCGGTGCGCTTTGCCGTCTCAACAATCTCTTCCGTAGAAGCATCGATGAGTTTGTGGTCAAAAGCCTTTAGGCGAATTCGAATACGTTGATTCTGCATCTAACCAAACTCCAAAATCGTTTAATAGTTAACCCATTTCTTGGCCACTACCGCCATTGGCAGTGTCAAAAATGGAAGCGGGATCTTATAGAGCTTTCGAGATAGAGTCAACGATAGATTAGAAAAAAGCCAAGCTGGCGGCAAAATAAACCAGATTTAACCGGTGTGGACCGCGAACTTGGGTTTTCGCCCGCCAGCACCCAAAATACCGGTAAAATTTATGCAAGGTCAGCAACTAAACTTTAGCCGCCACACGCAAGCGGTAACAATCACACCAGCAGCTGGTTCAGCTTCCGCCAAATACCAGCACTACACCGCCAACCACAACAACAAAAAGACAGGCTATAGTGACACCTTGCACTCAATGCCTGCCGGTAGTTTGGCCTGGCGATTATCGATCGACGCACGGACACGGTAGGTGCCGCTGGCCGCATCAATGATAGGGTCGACCAGAAACACCTTCGCTGGGTACTGACCGCCCACCGGCGCCGCTGGGTAGACTTGCAACATCGCCCCATTGATAACGGAGCCCAAGCTACTGGCTGGCATAACCACCTCTACTTTAAGCGTATTCAGCTCAGCCAATGCCAGCACTGGCGCCGTGGTTACAAACTCCCCAGGCTCGACAAAGAGGTCAATCACCACGCCATCGATACTGGACTTTATTCTTCGCAAAGCCAGTACTGCCCGCGCCTGGTTGAGTTCTTTTTGAGCGATTTGATAGTCGGTATAAAATCCATCGCGCTCATGCACCGAAATTAAGTCTTCTTTGTATAGATCTTCATTGCGGCGATAATGACGCAGGGCAAAATCAGCACGCACCTTGGCCAGCTCCACGGAAGTAATTTCCACCCCAGACTTGAGGCTAAACAGCAACTGCCCCTGCTTGACCTTATCGCCTAGCTTAGGCTTGAGCTTATCCAGCACACCTTCTACCGGGCTGCTGACATCAATACGCATGCTGGGCTCAATGATGCAGCCTAGCGACGGCAGGCTCGGTTGAGCGGAGCCTAGAGGAGACAGTAGCAAGCAGGCAATAAACGCCATCGGCTTATACTTCAACAAGATTTCTTCCTTCTATATATACATTGCCAACAAGGTAAACAGCGCCACCTAGATAAGCCGGCAATTACACCACAAATCTGCCGTATATGCTCAGCGCCATTTACCACCACCCAAAAACGCCAGCATATTACGCTCTTTCTCGTCGCTGCGCTGGGTCAGCCCGCGCTCTTTATGGTGCTTATTCTCTAGCCGCAGCTGGCAATAACGTTGTAATAGCTGGCCCAATTTATCTCGCGCCCAGGCGTTAGCCAGCCAAGGCAGCAACAGCTTGTACGCAGCCTGACCATAGGTTTGCAGCAATGGGTCTTGAAACGACAATATATACTCCACCGTACCCGGATCCCCCTGACGGGCGCAGCGCCCTTCAAGCTGCCGATCTATCCGGCTGGCATCTTGCAGCTCACAAATAATGACATGCAGACCACCAGCCGCTTTAACATCCGCCGCCAACTTAATATCGGTGCCACGGCCAGCCATTGAAGTCGCAATAGTAATACGGCCGGCCTGGCCGGCCTGCTTGACCACCTCGGCCTCATCCCCGTCCTGCTTGGCAGTTAGTAGCTCAAAAGCTACCCCAGCAGCAGCCATACCCTCAGCCAAGCGCTCAGACAGCTGCACCGTCGCAGTGCCCACCAACACCGAACGCCCCTGGGCCGCCATATTCTGCGCCGCGGTGATAATTTGCTGCTCTTTTTGCTCCAGAGTCTTAAATACCTGATAGCCAATTTGCCGGCGCCGACCCGTTCGCAACAATGGGACTTTTTGCAGCAATAAGCCATAGACCTGATACAGCTCATTACGTACTTCATGGGCAGTACCGGTCATGCCAGATAGATAAAAGTACTTTTTGAAAAATTGCTGATAACTAATCTTGGCCAGAGTTTTTTGTGGCTTGGTGATTTCACAGCCCTCTTTGAGCTCAATCATTTGGTGCAGCCCACCCTCCCAGGAACGGTCTGGCGAAAGTCGACCGGTGTATTCGTCGACAATCATGACTTTATCGTCGCCATCATCCTCGCTGCCCGGCTCTTGCCCAACGATATAGTGCTTGTCGCAATGGAATAGGTGCAGCGCTGTAAGCGCCTGAACTAATAGCTCTTCACGTCGCGCTTGCTGGTGCCAATGTAACTTCCCACTGTGCTGCTCTTGCTCATTAAATGCCTCAAGCGCCTCCCTGCCGGAAGTGCGCAAGATGATTCGCCGGAATTTGTTATCGACCTCGTAATCCAGGTCTAGCCTTAACTGCTTTGCCATGGTCATCATCTGCTGCAACGAGGCCTCGGTATCCGCCATTGGTACCTCACCACCTGAAATGACCAGGGGCGTTCTCGACTCATCGATAAAAACACTGTCGGCCTCATCCACAATGGCAAATACCAGGCCGCGGTGCATCAAACGACTGCAAAAGCTATTTTCACCATCAATGGTATCGCGGTATACATCATTGGAGTCCCGCCGCCCCTCAAGCAACAGTGCGTCCTTTAAATAATCGAATACCAGCTCGTTATTGGAGCAATAGACTATATCCGCCTGATAAATTTGCACCCGCTGCTCCGGGCTCGATTCATTGCAGACGGTAGCCGCTTCGATACCCAGGTAGCGAAACAAAGGCTGCATATCCTCACAATCCCGCTCAGCCAAATAATCATTGGTGGTTACTACATGCACTCTGACCCCGGCCATCGCAGCGGTAATCGAAGCCAAAGTACCGGCCAAAGTCTTACCTTCACCGGTGGCCATTTCCGCTATTCGGCCCTGCAGCATAATCAATGAAGCACGAATTTGAGTATGGTGATGACGCATGCCCAGACTGCGCCCCGCCGCCTCACGAATCAGGCCAAAGGCCGGTATAAGTAGGGCGTCACAGATTCCCTGCTGAATGAGCTGCAGACGCACGGCTCTAAGATGAATTTGAAATTCGCCCTCACTCAACTCCAGCAGCTTATCCGACTCAGCGATAATGGCTTGGGCCAAGCGATCGTGGCGGCTAAAAAACGACAGCGGTGGCCACAGCAGCCAGGAATAGGCGGTGCGCAGGCTACGATCTAACCAGGTAGACTCCTGGTAGTCTTTTTCAGGGCGCAGCTTAACAGAGGCACCATGGCGCTGCGGTAAGCGGGTTTTAAACATCAAACTGCTCTAGAAATACCTGCCGGATTTTACGCACCCAGCGATAGGCGATAGGCTCGGGAGTCAAAGAAAATTTTACATAGATGCGCTCATTAACATAGCTCGGCCGCAACTCAGTATTCAGCAGGTCAACAATGACAAAATTTTCAATGGTTGCCAGCTCGGATTTTGATGACGGGTCTAGGGTGATATCACCCCCACCCTGTTGGGATAAAATCGCGCTAGGCAATTCAGAACTGACCCTGGGCACCACCGAACTCAATTCAGCCAAGTATTCCTGATCACGGGCCGAGGCCGCCCGTAAACTGACACTGGTTACCGTGCTGAGTACCTTTTCCGCCTCTTGCTCGGGTACCAGCACCTTGATATTTAAGCCGCTGTCATCGGACAAGACATAAGCCAACAACTCGCCACGTTTGACGAAACGGTTGGGTAATTTGTCCGCCTCCATACTCACCAGCTGTCCACTGAGCGGCGCGTACACCTGAGTTCGCGCCAGCGCCTGCTTAACCTCTAGCAGCTCATCGTTAAAACGCCTAAGCTCAGCATCGGCCATACCAACCTTGCTGCGATCGGAAAAAACCGAACGTAAACGCGCTTGCGCCTCAGCTAGCTGAGCCGACACTTCAGCTACCCGATGTTCCAATTCTGGATTTTTTAAACTCAGCAAAAGCTGCCCCGCCTGCACTCGCTTGCGCTGGGCAATGGCCACGGTTTCGACAAAGCCCGATTCGGCCGCGACCACACGTTGATTTTCCTGCAGCCAGACTACGCCACTGGCGGTATAGCTATAAGGCAAAGGCACCACAAACAGCAGACAAATAAAAGCTGCGACATACAGCAACATACTCAATTTAGGCCGGCGCCCCTGCATAACAAACTCTCGCTCACGAAATGGTAAAGAAAAGGTTTTAACAAACGGTATCAACCAGCCCGAGGCGAAGGTCCAAATACCTAGCAACACACCCACCACGAAATATTGACTGGCGACGAATATAATAATACTGACCGAAATAATAATCCGGTAAATAAAGGCAAACAGATTATAGAAAAACAACCACAAAGCTTCGCGCTTGCCTTGAGCTGGACTGTCTATCTCACGGAAGAAAAATAAATATTTTTTGCATAAATAGCCCCAGTAACTTACGCCTCGCTTGGCCAGGTTGGGTATCTCTATCCAATCGGACAAAACATAATAGGCATCAAATTTCAGCAGCGGGTTGCCGTTAAATAACAGGGTCGAAACGCCGGCCATGAAAGCAATGTTGTAAAACATGGACTTGGCGAAGTCGTCGGCGGACTTCGACCACAAGATAATAGCCACCGCGGCAATTAGCAGCTCGACAATCAAGCCGGCAGCGGCCACCTTAATACGGTGATACTTGTTAGAGAAAGCCGCTGACTCTGAGGCATTGACATAGGGCATGGGGAAAAACACCAAAAACATCACCCCAACTTCATGCACTTGACCGCCATAACGCCGCACCGCATAGGCATGGCCCAGCTCGTGAAAAATTTTAATAACGGGGTACAATATCCATAACAAAAAGAGATTGTCGGCAGCCAATACCCGGTCAATCACGCCACTGCTGAGTTCGTCTAAATTTTGCAGGGCAACCACCACCCCCCAAAAAACCACAAGCAAATAGACCAGCCAAGCCTTCAGGCCGAGGATACGGTCTAGCAGCGGGCATAAAAAATCCAACAACCGGCTAGGGTCAAATAACGGCAGCTGCAATGACAGCGGCGAATAGATACGCTGCAGCTGCTTCTTTTCCTTTTTTTTGTCTCGCCGCTTAAATAGGTCACTGGCATTGCTGGGCACATCTAAATACAACAAATCCATCTGATATAAAGACGACACCAGGGATAACACCTCCTCCTGGCTGGGCATCTCATCTTTAAGAATATCCCCCACCGTCAACCAAATATCATTGAGGCTGCGCTGACCATCCATGAGCCCAATAACCTGATAGGCCTCGGCGGTGTACAACTGGATAGCGCCGGATACCGGGTCTTTCAAAGCATAGTGATTTTCACCACGCAAATACTGAGGTGAAACACTCACCTGCGGGCGCAACCGTGGCTTTAGCGCTTCGATTAGATACCAGTTTTTACTAAAGACCGACATTGGACTAGCCCCACAATGACCAAAGCTTTAAGGACAACCACTTACGTAGATCTTCGGTCCAAATACTGATCAATAAGCGCTGACCAACGCTGACTTTGGCAATACCGATCATACCGGGACGAAATTTGTTATCCGCCGCGTTTAAATTCGCCTCAACTCGAAACACCGTACCCCCATCACGAACCTCGGTAATGGGGGTAATAGTGGTGATTTGAAATTCAAAACTTTTACCGGGCATAGCCGACAAAACCACCCGGCCGCGCTGATTGAGAGCTATGTCATTTATTTTAAACTCACTTACAAACAGCACCAAGCGATAGCCGTTCATCGGGGACAAGCGAAACAATTCCTCACCCTGGTTAACCGAGCCGCCAATGCGCTGGCGCAAATCGCCGCTGACCAATAGCGCCGGGAAGGGTGATTTAATGATGGAACGTTGCAATTGGCTTTCTGCCGCTGCCAAACGCGCCTTAGACTGGTCCATCTGGGCGTTAAAAATTTGCGCCTTGGCTCGGTCGCGGGCCGCCAATGCTTCGGAGTATTGTTTGTTAGCACGAGACAGGGCGCTAAAAGATTTAATTTTTTCCAGCCGCAGCTCGCGGTCTTCCATCTCCACCAGAACTTGATCAGCCTCGACCCGATCACCGGCGCGAACCTGGGAAGATTTTAAATAACCATTAAATGGCGCCGATACTATGCGTATCTGCCCAGGCTCCAATTCCGACTCGGCGTTAATTTGGTAATGGCCATCGACTAGGCTAAAAAACAAGGTCATAACAACAACGGTAATCGCCAATAGCTTGCGCTTTAAATAACCGGTGCCAAGCAGTCGATCCAGCTGCTGGCGCAAACTCCGGCGTAGTACTTGCACCGGTGTGTACACCGCCTCGCGCTTGGTTTCATAAGCAATACCGGCCAAGGCCAAATGGGACTCTAGCTGCTCTACTTCCTCACTAACAAAACTATTGGCCGCCGGGCGCTCAAACAATAAGCACAGATAGATCTCATCATGCTGTACCACCGGCACCGTTAATAGCGAGGCATTGTGATGAGCAATGGAAAGCTTCTCCGTTTGCAGACAAATTAATGCCTGATCAGATCCCACCAACGGTGGCCAACAGATAGCCTGGCGCTGATCACAAGCTTCTTGCATGGCCAACTGCAGCTGTTTGGTAGTCTGGCTATTAAGCACATGGTCCGAGCTACCCGAAATCACCTGCAGCTCGGCTTTGCCATTGTTCACCTGGCCTAAGCTAACTCGGTCGCACTGATAATTACGCGCCAAGGAATCAACCCAGTGCAGCGCCGACTCATTCAGAGCCTCACCTTTGCCGATTGCGGTAAAGCTGTCTATCACCTGTCTTTGCCGGGCTACTACTGCCAGTTGCTGTTGGTCTTGATGCTGACCAAAATGGTGCTGCAACCACAGGCTAGACTTTTCTAAGCCCGACATTAGCGCTTCTATATTTTGTGGCGGCTGAGCCAACTGGCAGGCAAATATCGCTTGCACCTGGCCCTGTTTGAGAATTGGGAAGGCAATGCCTAGGGCGCCGTCCTGCTCCTGCGGCATCACTATCGCCTGAGACTTTTCGACACAGGTTTCCAGCAGCTCACTCAGCTGCTCAAGATTACTTTGACTGTGCGGCCAAAGCGCAGCCGGCTGCAGGGCGGAGCCGTTGTTAACCGCCAGCAAAGCCGAGCGTAAATTGGGTAAATCGGCGGCGGCATAAGCCAGCCAAGCGCGTGGCCATTGCCCATCTGCAGCCTGGCGGTTTAACTCAGCCAAGCTAATGGACTCAAGGCTCGCTGACTCCACTTCGCCTACTTCACTGGTTTCCATTACTGTTATCCCACAATCGACCAAGCACGAAATTGAGTATTAAGTTTTCAGCCCGATGAGATAAAGGCTAGACCACACCGGCCGGCGAATATCGACAACAAACGGAGAAACGAAAAATAAGCCATGTTAGCACAACAGGCAGGTGGAAATAGCGCCGTGTATAGAACGGCTCTTAATCACAGAGCTTTAGGTGAAATTTATACGCTAACAGGCCGTAACCGCCACATGGGCTGTGGTATTTGCAGCCAAGTAAAACTAACAAAACTCATATTGGTAAAACCGAAAAAGGCAGAGCTTAAGCAGCCACTACCTTGTTTGATTCGACTTGCTTAAGCCTTATCGCCAATTTCACCAAAGCGATTTTCATACTCAGCCACGACTTTGTTCAACAAGCCACTCAGACGCTTGGCGGCGTGTGGATTAAGGATCATGCGATCTGACAAGTTGATAGACACTTCTTGCTGACCCGAATGCCAGGTTGAATTGGTACCAAACAATAATGTTACTTCTTCGCGGGTACTGGAGACATTACACACATTGGCATAGGTGCTGCGCATTTTACTATCGTCCCAATTTAGCTTGGGCACGCCGGTTTCGGTCTTATTTTCTTCACTCATTTTACTACTTCCAATGATTATAAATTATTGATTGATTTTGGTCTCGGGCCGTAATTTTCCATCGCTCCAGGTATACATTAGCTTTTGCTGCACCGGTTTGCTATCTCGACTGGGATTGCGGCTGGCCAACTGCCAACCAGAGCGCTGGCTGGCAGCCAAGGCCACTGTCGCCGCAGCCAATTCCGCCGCCGCTGACTTGCCAGCGGAGGCCGATGCAGTACCCGAACCCTGACCGCCCGAACCGTCATTTAGCAGCGGTGTTGATTCTGAGCCGGTAGCGCCGTTTACGCAAGGTACCATACCCTCAGGTAATTCGACTGGATTGCCGTCTTGGTCAACGCCAGGAATACACTCCTCATCACCGGTGGGCGGCTGGTCATTACCAGGCACCTGGTCATTAAGCAGTTGCCAAGGGTTTTCATTTTGCTCAGCCTGGGGTTCAGCTTCAGCTGGCACACAGGGCTTACCTTCCGCATCCAGCATTTCGCCGTCTTCATTAACCTGGCAGGCAGCACCTTCACCGCCGGCTGCGGTTGCTTCTAAGTTGGCAATAAAGTCGCTGACCTCATCGTTCAACTCGGAATTGTTGGCAGCGGATTGCAAGGTTAGCGTCGCGCTAGCTTCAATGCCCTCGCCTGTTGCCACATCGACTGAGAAGACTTCATCCCAATTGAATTGTGGGATAAAGAAAGCGCCGTTATACAGACCCTGCTGATAATTACCAATCACACCCAAGCTATTAGGCACGGTAGAAACCACTACTCCGCCAGTGCCAGGGGTGACGGTAATACGGCCGTAATTACCTAGAATAATATCGTCGATAAACAAGCCAGTAAACGTATCGGAGCCGGCGCCGCCCAGCATCCAATCGAGCTCATCACCACCGTTAATCACGTCATCACCGCCTTCAGCTAGGTCGGAAGTATCGACATAGAATTGACCCAGTAAGTCGTAGCCAATAATTCCGAAATCACCAAAGATAATGTCATCGCCACCCTCGCCATCGATAAAGTCATTACCGCCACCGGCAAAGACCCAGTCGGCACCATCACCCAGGCGCAGCTCGTCATCGCCACTGGCAACGCTGGAGTCGGTAATCATCTGCACAAATTCACCGCCGTTCTGGGTAATCGTACCGCTATCGGCCAGTACTCTATCGGCACCGGCACCGGTACGAATATCGTCGCCGCCCATACCCGCGAGAACGTGGTTATTACCGTCGCCGGCGTCAATCACATCATCGCCTGCCGTGCGAATATCGGTATCGGTAGTTT
>Ga0209292_1000800_pt1 | contig 40429 bp, 36 predicted proteins | sample GOMGulsemesocosm_2_FD_184634 | JGI IMG/M metagenome (GOLD analysis project Ga0209292, IMG submission 184634) | Methane-oxidizing microbial communities from mesocosms in the Gulf of Mexico - GOM9C Gulf of Mexico (SPAdes) (version 2) | ecosystem: Environmental > Aquatic > Marine > Cold seeps...
CCAAGCATATTACAAAGCCACGAGTATATTGCTGATAACTGCGCGCTTGAACCACCGGCGCGGCTTGTTGCGACTGTTGTTTCACTTGCTCGAACAGTGCCAACTGTGCCGGGCTATATTCCTTGGTGGAATATACAGTCCAGCATACCGCGCTAATAAACATCGCGGCGCCAAAATAGAATGAATAGCGCACCGAGTCTGCAATTTCACCAACTGGCGCGGTATTGCTCACTTCCAACCAATTACTCAATACCCAAGGCAGTGCCGAGGCGATAACAGAGGCAATGCCGATGAAAAAACTCTGAAAGGCAAAGCCTTTGGTGTGCTGATCTTCGGGCAACATGTCACCGACGAAGGCGCGAAACGGCTCCATGGTAATGTTGATCGAGGCATCCATTATCCACAGCGCGCCAGCGGCGACCCATAGCACGGGAGAGTTTGGCATGACCACAATGGCAAGAGAGGCGGCGATAGCACCATAGAGAAAATAAGGACGACGGCGTCCAAGGCTATTCCACGTATTGTCGCTAAGGTAACCAACGATGGGTTGAATGATAAGACCGGTCAGCGGCGCCGCAATCCACAAGATAGGGATATCATCGAGTTCGGCGCCCAAGGTTTGAAATATGCGGCTAACATTGGCATTTTGTAAGGCGAAGCCAAACTGGATACCCAAGAAGCCAAAGCACATATTCCATATTTGCCAAAAATTTAGCCGTGGTTTTTGCTTTAACATCGATACCTCACGATTTACTATCACCAATTAATGATTGATAGTATCGTTAGTTACCGCTTAAGCAAAGCCATGTGCATACGTATTCATCGCTAGCCTAGCGTTTAGCGCCGCGCCCCCGACCACTATTCCGACGATTATCGCCGCCAGATTTCCCACCAAACGCACGATCTTTAGCACGGCGTTTCTGGTTTGATTTCGAGTTTTTATTGTTGCTCGGCTTCTTGTTTAAGTCTGGCTCATAACCCGGATACCACGCCTGTGGTAACTTGGTGTCTAAAATGGCCTCAATTTCCTCTAGTAACCACTCTTCATCGAGACTCATCAATGATACCGCTAAGCCAGAATTACCGGCGCGGCCGGTACGACCGATGCGATGAATGTAATCTTCGGCGATGTAGGGCAGTTCATAGTTGATCACATAGTTTAGCTGTTCGATATCCAAACCACGCGCGGCAACATCGGTGGCCACCAAGGCGCGGGTCTTGCCGGACTTAAACTCTTCCAATGCCCTTTCGCGCGCCCCTTGTGATTTATCACCGTGAATCGATTGCGCTTTAACGCCATCTTTGCACATCTCTTTGGCGAGATCTTCGGCGCCTTGGCGAGTACGCACAAATATCAGCACCTGTTGCCAATTTTTAGAGCCAATCATAAAGGAGGTTAGCTCGCGCTTCTTGTCACCGTCGACATTATAGATGATCTGTTCTATTTCACTGGCGGTGGTATTGCGCTGAGCCACTTCGATCAACTCAGGCTCATTAAGCAGCGTCTTGCTCAGCTCAAAAATCGCCTCGTCAAACGTCGCAGAAAAGAGCATGGTTTGACGAGTATCGGGCACGCGCTTAAGGATACGTTTAATATCAATCATAAAGCCCATGTCGAGCATGCGATCGGCCTCATCAAAAACAAGATGCTCCAAGGCATCTAAATCAAAGACCCCTTTAAATAGCAAATCAAGCAGTCGACCCGGCGTTGCCACGAGAATGTCACAGCCATCTTTCAACGCCGCTATTTGCGGATTTAAGCTGACCCCACCGTAGGCTAACTCAACGGATAAATCGGTGCCATTGGCATAGGTAGCGAAGCTTTTGCTCACTTGCTGAGCTAGCTCTCGAGTGGGAGTAAGCACTAACGCACGAATGCTATTTTTAGCGCTAGGCTCACGTGCTAACATCTCGATAATCGGCAAGGCAAAGGCGCCAGTTTTGCCGGTGCCCGTTTGCGCGCCAGCCATCACATCACGTTTAGCCAAGATCACCGGAATAGCCTGTGCTTGTACCGGTGTCGGCGTCTCGTAACCGAGCTCGCTAATAGTGGTTAAAATGTTTTGGCTTAAGCCTAATTGGGTAAAACTCATGATTGTTGTCTCTTTTTAAGCGGTTGCGAAGTCGGGCTCGATAAGGGAAAACATGCATAACGTTAAAGTTTTGCATTAGTTTTGATGTGCTATTCAACGCCGCTGTTTCATTAAACTATGGCGAAAGCACACCAGTTACTTTTCTTTATGAAATACATCCGTGTATTTCACCCTGCGGGCCAGCTTGCAGCTGTTCAAATTGGTTCCAGACCAATTTGTGCTTCTTAAAGAAAAGTAACCAAAAGATTAAATTTTCTGGAAAAATTTAAGACAGCTTTAGCTGGTCCGAAGGACAAATAGCAAGGACGCTATTTGCAAAGGCGACCCGTAAATTTATCGCTGATCTTAAATGATAAATTGTCAATTCAATACCGTATTTGATCCGCATTTCGGCAACTGCTCCTGCGTTGCTCTACTTCCTGCATCCTTGCAGTCACCTGCGGCAAATACTACAAAATTGACAGGAACAATTTTGAACAGCTTTGCTGGCCCCGAAGTGGTGAACGGAGCGCAGGTAGAACCGTTATGCCTCTGGCATAAGGAAGTCCGCCTAAGCAGTGACAGCGTGAATCAAAAATCGTCCCTGATTTTTTCATTGGCCAATTTTTAATTTAAGGCGATAAAGGACGGGAGCGACCGCGTTTCATCGTTCGCACATTCCTTAACTGACTTACATTAGTATTAGGGCCTGTTGATCTTTTTTAACTTAATTCGCACACAAATGCAAAAAAGTCTTAATGCGATAAACATCAAGACTTGTATTTTTTGAGACCGGCTTAAGCCTATTCGTGGCTTAAAGCATCTATCGGATTAAGTTTTGAGGCTTTAATCGCAGGGATCATGCCAAAGGTTACGCCAATTACGGTACAAAAGCCCATGCCCAACAATACCCATTCCCAAGGGATATTGGCCTCGAAGCTGGTCATTAGGGTCATTACATTGCCTAAACCAAAGCCGAGCATAATGCCAATGATCCCGCCCAGGTTACATAGAATCACTGCCTCGAATAAAAATTGCATTAAGATATTGCGGCGTCTGGCCCCTAATGACTTTCGAATGCCAATTTCCTTGGTGCGCTCAGTCACAGACACCAGCATGATGTTCATGATACCGATACCGGCGACGACTAAAGATACGGTACCTAACACAAAGGCGCCAATCTTAACGGCTGCGGTGGTCTTATTGAAATTATCAATCTGGCTAGCACTGGTAAAGTAGTGAAAGTTATCATCTTCATTATGTTTTAGGTTACGCGAACGGCGCAATATCTGGCGGGTCTCTTCGATCGCATCTTGCAATAACTCAGGTGTCTTTGAGTGGATGGTGATATTGGCTGAGCGGGGAAAGCCACGTCGACCCGTATTACCATAGATCTTGGTGTAGGTAGAGCCCGGCATCAATGCCATCGTTTCGTAAGGGCCGCCAAAGGCAGAGTCCTTCTTGATAAACACACCAATCACTTCATATTTTCGACCATCGATACGGACGTAACGCCCGATTGGGTCGACAAATGGAAATAACTCTTCGGCCAAGGCGTGGCCAATTACGGTGACCTTGCGGCCAGATTTCATGTCCATACGAGATAAGTTACGGCCCAGTTCGATAAAATGGGTGTTATTTTCGGCATATTCTGGTGAGCCGCCACATAGGGTGATATTAGGCTCGGTGGTGTAGCCATTATAAGTAACAGCTTTTCCATAGTCCCAAAACTCGGTGCCGACCAAATCCACCGACTTAACGTGATCACGTATGAGTTGCGCTTCTTTAACGGTTACTGGCGGCCACTTCATCGCTTCGCGGCGTTGTGCGTCACTGCTAAAGCCATTAGGCCATTTTTGTACCTGAAATGTCTGTGAGCCCAGCACGGTCATTTCTTTTTCCATGGTGGCTTGAATCACCGAGATGGCGGTCATTACGCCAATGATCGACGCCACCCCTAAAATGACCCCAATGAGGGTTAATGAGGAGCGCAGTTTATTGACTCGAATAGAGCCAAGCGCCATAAAAAATGTATCACTGATTATAAACTTACTCATAGCGCAATGCCTCAATCGGATCTAGTTTGGCACCGCGATAGGCGGGCACTAACCCAGAAATAATCCCTACAGCGACCGAAATGGCCAGTGCGGTAACAATAATGGAAAGGGATAAACTGGCAGGCATCAATACTTCATTAATTACCATGGTAATGCCTCCGGCGATAATTAGGCCGACAATACCGCCAAATAAACAGATAACCGAGGATTCAAAGAGGAACTGCATTAAAATACTGCGACGCTTGGCGCCAATCGCCTTGCGAATACCTATTTCTTTAGTGCGCTCGGTGACAGATACGAACATGATATTCATCACGCCAACGCCACCGACAAACAATGAAATACTGGTGATCATCAGGCCCGCAGCCATCACGACGCCCATGATGTTATTGTAGGCATCGAGTAGCGTATCGAGTTTGTTGATTGAGAAATCATCTTTTTCTGCGGGTTTTAGGCCGCGGATCTTGCGCATTTCACCAATCACTTCGTATTCAAAGTCTTCCATCTCTTCGGCGGAGGGAGCCTTTATCGCAACGCTAACATTGGCGCGCCCACCATTGGTGCCAATGGTCTTGGTAAAAGTACTAATGGGAATATAGACTTGGCGATCAAAATTAGGGCCGCCAAAGAAGCTGCTACCTTGCTCTTCCATCACCCCTATGACGGTAAATTTATAGCGCGCAATTTTGATCACTTTACCAACCGCGCCACTCTGACCAAATAAATCATCGGCAATTTCAGAACCAATAACCACCACTGATTTTTTGTATTCAACATCAAACGGCATCAGGAACCGCCCGATACTTGGCACCATGTCTGAGACGATAATTTGCTTTTCGGTGGTGCCAATAATGCCAATGCCATCGAGCACTTTTGACTGGTATTTTAGGTTCTTACGGCCGTTGATGCTCGGATTCACCACACCGCGAGGTAATAGCTGCTGTTGTAGCTTGTTACTCTGTGCGATGCTGATGTTAGGGCGGTTTCTAAATTGAAAGCCTGGTCCCATATTAACCCATGGTCGTTTTGAGACGTAAATGACGTCTGAACCAATTGAGGCAAAAGTCTCACGAAAGGTATTCTTAAGCCCATTGGCCGCTGTCATGGTGGTGATCACCGCGACAATACCAATGATGATGCCCAGCGCTGTTAACGCGCCGCGACTCTTATTGGCCAAGATGGCGCCAAGGGCTAACTTAAATGATTCGGTAATATCTAGCGTTAGTTTCATGGTTGTTCTCGCCAAATAAGCTTAAGTCGCCGCCACGAAGGGGGCGCTTACGGGTTTAGTGATGGTATCACTCTCAATTAAGCCATCACGTAGTCTAATGATGCGACTGGCGTGAGCGGCAATTTCATCTTCATGGGTGACTAGTACGATAGTATTGCCCTTCTGATGCAGGGTATTTAGTAAGATCATTATCTCCTCGCCAGTCGTGCTATCGAGGTTACCTGTGGGCTCATCGGCCAAGATAATCGATGGATCGCATACTAGCGCGCGGGCAATAGCGACACGCTGGCGTTGACCACCGGACAATTCATTAGATTTATGATCGCTACGCTCACCTAAACCCACCGAATCGATAACTCGCTGCACGATTTTTTTGCGCTCACCCTTAGATATGCCTTTGTAAATTAACGGCAGCTCAATGTTCTTAAACACCGAAATTCGCGGCACCAGGTTAAAGGTTTGAAACACAAATCCTATTTTCTTATTACGGATTTCCGCCAGTTCATCCTCTGATTTTTGACTAACCAACTCATTTTCAAGACTATAAGTACCAGTACTAGGAATATCTAAGCAACCAATGGTATTCATCAGCGTTGACTTACCCGAACCCGATGGACCCATGATCGCGACATATTCACCGCGCTTAATCGACAGGGACACGCCTCGCAGAGCATTGACTTCTTGATCACCCATGACATAGGTACGGGTAACATCTTTGATATCGAGAATAACCTCGTTTGACGATGCAACAGACATATTATTACTCTCCTGCGGCGCTTTTGTTGTTATCGTCTTTAGCTTCGACGGTGACTAATGCGCCATTCTTAAGGTCACGAGAAATCGCGCGGTAGCTACCTGAAACCACGGTATCGTTAAGTTTCAAACCATCGACTATTTCAATTAAATTGTCGCTTTGAATGCCGGTCGTTACCTGACGCGCAATAACGTTGTCGCCTTCTTTAACGAAAACAACTTCGGTGAAACCATCTTTTCCGGCCTTATAATCTGACGCCTTGAATTTTTCATCTTCGGTTAATTGAGCGACAGTGCGAACCGTTACCGATTGAATTGGAATGCTTAGCGCTTGTGGACGGGTGTCGGTAATGATATTAGCGCTGGTGGTCATGCCTGGACGAAGCTTGGTGACATTGCTGGTGATGGCAATTTTAACTTCAAATTCAGTCTTCTGATTGCTCGCCCCTGGTTGCTGCGCAATAGCGCTGGTCGCAATCTCAGAAATGATACCGGTGATGGATTCACCAAAGAGGGCATCGACTTCTATTTCGGCTGCTTGGTTAAGCTGTATCGCGATAATATCATTTTCATCGACATTAACTAAGGCTTCCATCTCGTTTAGGTTGGCAATCGTCATGATGACATCTTCTTGGAACTGCGAACCAATGGCTATTTCGCCCATTTCTTTATTTAACTTGCTGATGGTGCCTGACATTGGCGCATACATGGTGGTTTTTGATAAATCATCTTTGGCTCGTTTGAGGGTACCTTGGCCTTGGGCGACTTGCTCTAGTGCCGACTCATAACGAGCCACACTAACTTGATAAGATGATTGAGCCGCATCGAGTTGTGATTGCGGTTCTAATTTCTTTGCTACTAATTCTTTGGCGCGTAGATAAACGCGCTTGGCCTGATCCATATTGGCTTTCGCCAGCTTGGCGTTGGCTTGAGTAGAACGCACGCTGGCGGCGACTGATTCAACGCTGGCGACATATTTTTCGCTGTCTAGTTCGACTAATAACTGGCCTTTCTCTACCCAATCACCTTCATTAACATGAAGCGCAATGATCTTTGCACTGACATCGGCACTGATATTAATCTTAGTCTTTGGTTGGATCTTGCCGGTGGCATTTACTTTTTGAATGATCTCAGCCTTGGTTACCTGAGTGACTTCAATTTTTTGCCCCTTTGCTTTACCGCCTTCTTTTGATTTGAAATAAAAGCCAGTTGCGCCCGCAACTGCCACGATCACTAGACTGATTATAATAATTTTTTTCATGGGAGTGCCCATCGCCTTGTTTAATAGTTTTTACATTAAACATACGATGGCAGACAAAGGCGCAAAAGGTAAGATCAAAAGTGGTTAAATTGTAACGCAAATGTAGGTAAAGAGTAACAGAATGTGTTTTGGTGGTTAGTAGTGTTATTTGTTGGTTAATTTGACTTAAATAAGGTTATTATTTTTGGCCGTCTTTGCTCGATGTCTATTTCGCTTGCAATGGCGCCTGCTCAAACCCGATGCCAGAGAAGCCGTGAATAATGAAATGGCGAATGTTTTGGTGGTCTTGACCCTGTGGGTTTTCTAACACGTCTTGACGATAATAGGTGCCGAAACAGGCGAGCGTTTGCGCGACATTAAGTTGGTGTAGCTGAGCAAATGAAAATATCTTGCACGAGCCCTCATTTGTTGCTGCCAGATTCACCAAATCGCCATTGCGAAAGGTGGTAGGGGTGTAATGATAATGGGCAGCGATAACCTCCATCACCTGCTCGAACTCAACCCGCTGTGGGGTGTTTTTGAGTGTATATAATAACGTGTTTAATGACATAATAGTTCCATAAAAAAAGACCCCCAGTAATTGGATATCCAATTACTGGGGGTCATTTCAAACATGTGGGCTTTAACGCTTAAGTCGTTGCTGCTTTAAGTGCTGCATTTAAAGTAGCACTTGGGCGCATGATTTCTTTAACCTGTGCTGGTACAGGGTGGAAGTAACCGCCAGGTTGCGTGGCGCGACCTTGTACGGCGCTTAGCTCGGCCAAAATCGTTTCTTCGTTGTCGCTTAGGGTCTTAGCTAGCGTAGTGAACTTAGCTGCTAATGCACTATCTTCAGTTTGCTTGGCCACAATTTGTGCCCAGTACATTGCAAGATAGAAGTGACTACCACGGTTGTCCAACTCGCCGGTACGACGCGAAGGAGACTTGTTGTTTTGCAACAATTCAGTGGTCGCTTGATCTAGCGTCTTAGATAAAATTCTTGCTTGAGCATTATCTTGCTTGATCCCCATGTCTTCTAATGAAACTGCCATCGCCATGAATTCACCGAGTGAATCCCAACGTAGGTGATTCTCTTCGGTCACTTGCTGCACGTGACGTGGCGCACTACCGCCAGCACCTGTTTCATACATGCCGCCGCCAGTAAGCATTGGTACGATAGATAACATTTTCGCCGATGTACCTAATTCCATGATTGGGAATAAATCGGTGAGGTAATCACGTAATACGTTACCCGTCACAGAGATTGTGTCTAGGCCGCGCATTTGACGTTCCATCGAGAAACGAATGGCTGAGTTATAATCCATTTTGTGGATTTCTAGACCGTCAAGATCGTGATCTTTTAGGTACTCATCAACTTTAACCATCAGTTGCATATCATGAGCGCGTTCAGGGTCTAACCAGAAAATTGCTGGCGTAGCCGATTGACGCGCACGAGTAACGCCTAGTTTAACCCAATCACGAACCGGCGCATCCTTGGTTTGACAAGCACGCCAGATATCGCCTTTCTCAACATGGTGCTGCATTAGCAGTGTGCCATCTTGATCGACGATGCGCATGATGCCGTCGCTTTCGATTTCGTATGTCTTATCGTGTGAACCGTATTCTTCTGCTTTTTTAGCCATTAGGCCAACGTTAGGTACCGTACCCATGGTGGTTGGATCGAATGAACCATTGGTTTTACAGAAGTTAATCATTTCTTGGTAGATGCGCGCATAAGTCGACTCTGGCATTACTGCTTTAGTGTCCTTAGCGTTGCCATCTGGCCCCCACATTTGACCGGCATTACGGATCATTGCTGGCATCGATGCATCAACGATAACGTCGCTCGGTACGTGTAGGTTTGAAATACCTTTAACCGAGTCTACCATCGCCATCTCTGGACGTGAGGTGTAACACGCTTGAATGTCACGCTCAATTTGCTCACGTAATGTACGTGGTACAGATTGAATCTTGTCGTAAATGTCAGCCAAACCATTGTTAGGGTTTACGCCTAATTTCTCGAAAGTTTCTGCATGTTTCTCAAAGGCATCTTTATAGAATACTGAAACTGCATGACCAAATACGATCGGGTGAGATACTTTCATCATGGTTGCTTTAACGTGCAGTGACCACATCACGCCAGCATCACGACAATCTTGTAGCGATTTTTCAAAGAACGTACGTAACGCTTTGGCGCTCATGAACATGCCGTCGATGATTTCTTTGGCTTCTAATACTACTTCTTTCTTAACGGTCACTTCACCCGTTGGCGCAACGTATTCGATGCGTACTGTCGTGGCATTCTCAACGGTAACTGATTGCTCGCTTGAGAAGAAGTCACCTTCACGCATGTAATCGGCATGTGAGCGTGAAGACATTTCCCATTTACCCATTGAGTGAGGGAATTTCTTAACATAGGCTTTTACCGCTGGAGGTGCACGACGGTCTGAGTTGCCTTCACGCAGTACTGGGTTTACTGCACTGCCCAATACTTTAGAATAAATGGCTTTTACTGCTGCTTCTTCGTCATTGCTCGGTACTTCAGGGAAGTCAGGTAGGTTATAACCTTGCCCTTGTAATTCGGCAATACACGCCTTAAGTTGTGGCAAAGACGCTGAGATGTTTGGCAATTTGATGATGTTTGCATTGGCATCTTGCGTTAAAGTGCCTAGAAAAGCCAAGCCATCTTCAACACGTTGTTCTTGTGTTAAACGGTCATTAAAGCAGTTTAATACACGAGCACTAAGAGATATGTCGCTTAATTTCATGTCGATGCCAGCAGCAGAAGTAAATGTTCTGAATATTGGTAGCAGAGAGCAAGTCGCCAACGCTGGCGCTTCATCGGTCATGGTATAATAAATGGTATTTTCGTTAGACATTATTTTTCCCTAGTCATGTGGCGATCGGCATAAGTGTGCATAACCTGACAAAAGTCTGGTTGTGGTTGCATTCATCCTTATGAATTACTTTTTCAAATACTTTAGGTGTAATAAAATAACACAAAAGTAGCTAAAAGAGGGTGATTTATACGCGATATCGACTAAAGAATGATGATTTATGTAACTTTTATAACAAAAAGTTACTTAGCCGATAAAGCAGTATTATGTGGGGCATTATACTAGCTTATATTAGCGGCGATTTGAAGGCGCAACTCGGGCTAGCTAGTTTGGCAAATTTTAATCTCGTTTGAGCTTTTCTTGTGATGAAGACTCAAATAGTGGGTGCCTAGCTGTCTGTTCGTTGCTTTTTATATTGCTGCCACCACGAATATTGACCAAAACAGCACATGACTAAGAAAGTGCAGTAAAGTATTGAGGTTGGATAGAGCCCTTTGTTGAAGTAGATAGCGATGGCCACAATGTCGACCACAATCCAAAATAACCAATTAAATAAATGTCGACGGGTGAGTAACCACTGAGCTATTAGGCTGGTGCAGCTCGTAAAAGCGTCAGCATAGGCAAATTCTGCATCGGTATAACTATGCATAACAAAGCCTAGTAGGGCGGTGCCAGTAACAGCGGCGCACGCCCAAGCTAGTAACTGGCGCTGGGATGTTCTTTCAATAATTAGCTGTTGTTGCTGGCCTTTATGATGCTGCCAGTTCCACCAACCATAACATTGTAAGCCGATGTAGACGATATGTAGTGCTGCGTCAGAATATAATTTTGATTGATAAAACACCCAAGCAAACAACGTGACCTGCACTAGCCCAAAGCCCCAGCTCAAGATACTGCGCTTGATAATAAGTAAGACGCAGATAAACCCCGCTAATGAAGCGATCATTTCGATGCTGCTGGCGCCTAGGAATCCCGCTATAAATTCATCGATTGTCATGGTGCTGGTTTGATTGTGAAAGATTAATATTAACTATAGCATTGATTTTTAACGGCGCTGCGAACAGGCAGAATAAGTGCTGCTCGGTCGCAGAACTTATTCTGTACTTAGGGATTAAAGTGCCGCGGCAACCTCGGTGCCCTGTTTAATGGCGCGCTTGGCGTCGAGTTCAGCCGCTACATCTGCGCCCCCGATTAGGGTGACATTAATATTGCGCGCTTGAAGTTGCTGTTGCAATTCTCGCTGCGAGTTCTGACCAGCACAGATAATGACGTTATCGACCTCCAGCAAACGCGATCGGCCATCGACTTCGATGGTCAGGCCGCGATCGTCAATCTTGCTGTAGGTAGCGGCTTTTATCATCGCAACGCCTTTGTTTTTGAGCACAGTGCGATGGATCCAGCCGGTACTTTTGCCCAGATGTGCCCCGACCTTAGATTTTTTACGTTGCACCAAAAATACCTCTCGCGGTGAGGGTGACATCTGTGGCGCGACTAATCCACCAGGTGTTTGGCCGTTTAAGTCGTAACCCCATTCTTTGGCGTAGGCATCCTTATCCAGCGCGGAAGATGCTCCCTGATGAGACAAGTATTCAGCGGTGTCAAAACCGATGCCACCAGCACCGATGATCGCAACGCGTTTGCCCACTTCTTTCTTGTCACGCAATACGTCTAGGTAATTCATCACCATGGCATGGTCGATGCCTTCGATATCTGGTGTATTAGGCACGATGCCAGTGGCTAACAATACATGATCAAACTCGGTTAAGTCGGCGGCACTAACGCGCGTATTTAGTTTAAGGGTGACACCGGTTAATTCAATTTGACGCTGGTAATAGCGCAATGTCTCTGCGAACTCTTCTTTGCCGGGCACCTGTTTGGCGATGTTGAATTGGCCACCAATTTTGCTGTCGCCTTCAAACAATGTCACCTTGTGGCCTCGAGAGGCAGCAGTTGTAGCTGCCGCTAAACCCGCTGGGCCAGCGCCAACGATCGCGATGTTTTTCTCATCATTGGTTGGCTCAATCAGCAGCTCTGTCTCATGACAGGCACGGGGATTAACCAAACAAGAGACTAACTTAACGTTAAAGATGTGATCGAGACAGGCTTGGTTACAGCCGATACAGGTATTAATTTCATCGGATTTATTAGCGGCTGCCTTGTTCATAAAGTCAGGATCGGCCAATAACGGTCGCGCCATCGATACCATATCTGCGTTGCCCTCGGCCAGAATTTCCTCTGCTACTTCGGGTGTATTAATTCGGTTAGTGGTGATTAACGGAATGCTAATTTCTTGTTTCATGCGTTTGGTTATGCCAACAAAAGCGCCGCGTGGGACTGATGTAGCAATCGTAGGGACACGGGCTTCATGCCAGCCAATACCCGTATTGATGATGCTAGCACCTGCCTGTTCAATCGCCTTAGCCAGTTCAACCACTTCATCCCATGTGCTACCACCCTCAACAAGATCGAGCATGGATATACGAAAAATCACGATAAACTCTTTACCAACGGCTTCTCGGGTGCGGCGCATAATTTCGATGGCTAAACGAATACGATTTTGATAACTTCCGCCCCAACGATCGGTGCGTTTATTGGTGCGCTTACAGATAAATTGGTTAATGAAGTAACCTTCCGAGCCCATGATCTCAACACCATCATAACCCGCTATTTGTGCATTTAAGGCACAACTGACAAAATCCGATATCTGCTTTTCGATACCTGCTTCATCAAGCTCTCTGGGTACAAATGGGTTAATCGGCGCCTGCAATGGCGAACAGCTAACGAGATCAGGATGGTAGGCGTAGCGGCCGGTATGCAATATTTGTAAACAAATTACCCCATCTTCTTGATGTACCGCATCGGTGATTAGGCGATGGTTTTCAATTTCTTGTGGGGTCGAGACCATGGTGGCATTGGGCATGCCGCCGCCTTCTAAGTTCGGCGCGAAACCACCGGTAACGATGATGCCGATGCCCCCTTTGGCACGATCGGCAAAATAACGGGCCATGCGTGGAAAGCCGTTAGGAAATTCTTCTAAGTTTGTGTGCATTGAACCCATCAGGCTTCTGTTCTTAATCGTGCGAAAGCCTAAGTCTAGCGGTGCCAGTAGGTGGGGATAAAGATTGCTCATTGCTATGCTCCATAGGATTATATTTTTATGTCGTTTGGGTCTTTGCCCATTGCTTATAGAATAAAACGCTTGTATAACTATTAATATAACCAAAGATAACAATTTAATGATTGTAATTTGCATGTAAAGCGAGGTTGCGATGAGTTTAGGTAATATTTCGGTCTCATATATCGATATTTTGTGTAAAACCCTCAAAAAACTTGGCCACTCAGAGCAGCAGCTGTTAGAAACATTTGGCGTAAATAGGGCGACGCTGACTTCACCTAATGCTAGAGTTAGTATTCCCAAGTACATGCGTATGGGCAATTATTGCATTGGTGAAACTAAGGCGCCGTGGTTTGGTTTAGAGATGGGCAAACAAACCTCACTAACCCACCTTGGCTTGGCTGGACTCGCCGCCTTATCGGCACCGAACTTAAAAGTAGCCTGCGATTGTCTGACCAAATATGAGTTGCTCAACACCTATAATGTGCGCGGTAAAACCTCATTTTGTTTCGATAGCCAGCAGGCGGTGATGAGCTTTTATTCAATAAAACCTTATAATGAATTTAACCATTTTATAATCGATCTGGTATTGTCTGGATGGAATAATGCAATCGCTACAGTGACAGGGCGCGATAATTTAGTCGCTCAAGTGTGTTTTGAGTTTGCGCCGCCCAGTTATGCCGATTATTATAGAAAATATTTCGATTGTGAGGTGCTGTTCTCGCAGCCTTGTAATCAATTAGTGCTAAAAAAAGGTGCTATCGATTGTCAGGGATTGAGCGCATGCGGTACGACGTTTACCATGCTCGAGAGGTTGGCAATAGCTGAGTTAGATATCGTTCAGGTAGGCCTGAGTTTTGAGCGCAAGGTGAGCCGCGCAATATCGCCCTTGTTAGTCGGCGGCACGCCTGCTCTTGAACAAGTGGCTGAACAATTAAACATGGCGCCCTGGACAGTGCGCCGTCGGTTGATCGATGAGGGTGTCAGCTATCAGCAAGTATTGAACGATACACGATGTGATATGGCCAAAACCTATGCGCGGGATACCGCATTGAGTCTTGGTGAGATTGCCTACTTATTGGGGTTTGGCTCAGCGACTGCTTTTCAGCGAGCCTTTAAACGTTGGACCGGGCTTGCGCCAGGCGGGTATCGTCATCAGAGTCGTTTATAATATTCCAGGTGAAATTAGGAGAATTATGATGAAGTTTTTTATCATCCTAGTGTGGTTTAGCTTGCTTAGCACTACCACGATGGCGCAAACAATTACCCTGAACCTAGCGGTGTCACCAACCGCTAGCCCTAAACGCGCCGCTTATATTAAATCGATGATGAAGTATGCTTTTAATCAGATGGGGCTAGCCGTTAATGTTCGCTACCGCCCTGATAAACGCTCACTGATTGAGGCAAATAGCGGCGAAGTAGACGGTGAAGTAGGCCGGATTAGTAGCATTGTCGATGTTTATCCACATTTATTGGTGGTACCAGAGTCAATAATTAATTTTGACTTAGTGGCCTATAGCTTCGATGATGATATCGATTTAAGCCAGTTTACTTTAAACACCAGCCACTATCATGTCGGCTATATCCATGGCTGGAAAATTGCGGAAGAGCTGTTGGCCGGTTATGCGAATAAGACCAAGGTATCTAATCGGACAAAACTGTATGAACTGTTGTTAAAAAATCGAATAGACATCGCAATCGGTAGTATGGGAAGCGATAAAGAAATTTTAATGCAATTAACTAGGGTGTTACCCGTTGATCAGAGAAGCTATCAGATGTCGGTGCCATTGGCTTCTCAAAAATTGTACCTAGTGATGCATGATAGACATCGCGATTTACTAAAAAATCTCGCGCAGCATATTAAAGCTTTTAAGGAAATAGCAGCTTTAAAGTAGTAAGCAGGCGATAACGTTGACATTTCCGGCGTACCTAACTACATTGGGTAGATCGATCCCCAGTAAGCTCTCGACTATGCTTCATGTTTAAATTAATGTCCTTCCTTGTGCTGTCATTATGTTGTTTAAATACGACTGCCAAACAACAAACTTTGGTGATTAACAGCGCTGTATTGGAAAGTCACCGAACAACAGCCTCATTTAATGCTCAGACGATGATCGTTGAAGCGTTCAACAAACTAGGGATCGAGGTTATCTTCCGTTATCGTCCTGATAAACGCTCCATTGTGGAAGCGAATAGTGGCTTGGTTGATGGGGAGTTCGCGCGCATCAGTAGTATTACTCAAGACTATCCTAATCTGTTACTTGTTCCTGAATCCATTGCCGATTTAGATATTGTCGCTTTCGCTATTTCACCAAAAATCGAGCTAAGTGATTATCAAATTAACCAACATAATTATCATATTGGGTACCTGTTGGGTTGGAAAAATATAGATCAGTTGCTGGTGGACTATCAGCATAAGTCTGGACTAGGTGATCACCTCACGCTATTTAAATTGTTGGCAAAAGACCGCCTCGATGTGGTGTTATTTACAAAAACAGCAGGGCAAGAAATACTCGCTAGACAAAAGATTATGACCTATCAAGCGTCACCGTCGTTACTTGCATATCCGGTATATTTAATCTTGCATAAGAAACATGCAAAATTGGTGTCAAAATTAGCGGCGCAGCTGAAAATAATAAAGGGTAATTACCCGAGTAATTTTCGTGCTACAGATGAAGACAAGCAGCCCCGGCGTTGAGGCTGCTTAGAGGGTAGAGCAGGTTAAGCTTTTAGTGCTTTGTTAATAAGTAGACTCAAGTAGGCATCTTGGGACTTTTGCATCTCGCTGCGATTGAAGCTAAGTGCGTTAGCGTCATCTAAAATAGCTTGTAGCTGTGATAGTGCCGCCGTTTTCGCTAGGTTATCGTATTTTGACGATTTAACCACACCTGAAATAGCGATAAGTCGATTCACATATTCAATTTGAATGTTATGGCTTAGCGTAGATTCAGTAGTAAAGATAGCCGAGGTCAAGTCACTAAGTACTTGGCTTAAACTATAAGTATTGCCGTATAACGCGGTGTCCGAAATACGCTTGAGCACGTTGCTATGAAGTAGCTGGCTAAGCACTGATTTCTGCATATTTAAGATCATGTCATGCACTTTAGGATCTTCGTTACGCGAGAAATGATCAAAACCACGACGCTGATGCTGCATATAGTTGTACAGCGGCTGCATTGAACTTAAGGTATCACTGGCAAAAACGTGGCTTGCAAGTGCTTGCATCGCGTGTTGTTGTGTCTCTTTAGCGACAGGGGTATATGGCATTTTGTCGTTGTTAGTACCAACGAAATCACGCTCAATATAGACACCCGCGATCTGACGAGAAATCACATTAGCCTGCTGACGATACTGACCAAACAGTGAGTTAGCCGAAATCACCAACGACTGATAAGAATCACCGACTTTTAATGAATTTTTCTTCAATTGACCAAATAGTTGGTTAATTAAATCCATACGATCCGTTGCGTAGGCGACTGGGTTAGAAGACATGTCACCGATCATGATCCGTGGGTCGATATGGCTGCCAGGCGAGCGCATGTCGTCTGCATCGTTGCCAAAAGCCAAACCATGTTCTGCAGAGCGGCCTAAAATAGTATTTAAGCGTTGCTGCTCATCGTCTTTGCGCTCAAGCGCTACAGAGTAACCGTATTCGATCGCCCAGTCATCGTATGGACCTGGCTTGGTTTGATAATAATCCCCTTGCTTTGCTCCTTTAGGCGCGATATTAATTGGCGCGTAATCCATCACCGAGCCCGTTATAATGCCCTGCGTTTTTGCTTGGTCATGAACGGCTTTTTCATCCCATAATATCGATGCTTTCATGTTGTGGTTAAGACCAAGTGTGTGGCCAACTTCATGTAAGATTAACGATTTAAGTGACTGGTTTAATAATTGGTTGTTGGCTAAATCATTGTTGGTGTTAATCGCCTGACCAAGAATTAATCCTTGTTGTAATTCGTGACCCGCGCTACAGTTTAAATGACTAATTTGATCGTCGCTAAGGCTCAGGCTGCTGGCCCCTTGAGTGTAGAGTGAGTCATAGATCCAACGGTTTTTCATGAATACAAATTCAAGCATGATGTCGGCGCCAATCATCTCGCCTGTTAACGGGTTGGCTAGCGATGGTCCATAGCCGCCAAAACGTGGGTTTGGTGATGAAGTCCAGCGTAATACGTTGTAATTAATGTCACCGGCATCCCAAGTAGCATCATCTGGTTGTACTTTAACTTGCATTGCATTTTTAAAGCCTGCCTTCTCAAAGGCGCTATTCCAGCTAAGCACACCTTGTGTTATTGCGTCGCGCCATTCGTGGGGGGTGGTATTTTCAATCCACCACACAATTGGCTTTACCGGCTCAGATAATTCGGCACTGGGATCCTGTTTAACCAGATTCCAGCGTTTGATAACATCTTGGTAAGGGGCCCATTTGCTTGAGGTCATTTGATCGTATTGATGGGTAAAATAGCCGATACGCGCATCGTCATAACGCGCCTTGAACCCATTGCTTGGCAAGCTCACGAATGAATGCTGAACTTTAACTGAGGTTGAGCGGGGATCAGACACGGCACCTGACCCAAAAACGCCAGGGTTGGCATTGTTAAACACATAATCGACAACCACATCAACGTTATTGTCATAGGCGCGTTTACTTAATATCCGTGACTTTTTACTGTTTATTTTTCCTGGCTTAAAACGTTTTTTCGCTGATTTATCACCGGCGCGCACCCATGGTGTTACTTTGTGAAGCGCTTCGCCTAAGAATAATGAGTCGACTTTTAATGCTATTTGACCCTTTTCTTCTTTTTCAATTTTTAACGTTGCTAATACCGCTTCGCTAATATTGGCATCTTTGGCGCGGCTAATTGGATTGTTTTCATCAAACAGATAGCGTGGAGTCTTGGTAATAATATCGATGCGATTAAAATAACGACGAAATTCAATTATTTTGTTATCGCGATAACCGCCGCGGAAATGTCCTGCGTCAGATAGGCCATCAACCGTGTGGGCAAAATATAAAATTGGTGTGTCTAACTGGTTCTCATTTAGTAGTAATAATGTGTCACCGGTCTTCTTGTCCTGATAGAAATTGAGCAATCCCTGAGTATGGACTTTGTCTTTAATCATCGAGGCGATGGTTTCTTTCTTTTTGTCTTTCTTAGATTTTTTATCATCGGCGGCGAGTGCGTTGCTCGAGCCTAGCGCAAGTAATAGCGCGATAGAAATGGCGGTTAGTTTCACAATGTGTTCCTTGTATATAGTTATATTTATCCAATGCTAGTTTAAACATAGCGGTGCAAATAGAGAAACACAAAACGTAACAAGTTGTTGCAGAGGTTATTCGCCGTTGAGGGTCACCACGATTTGTCGGCTACCGCCATGATTGCGGTGCTCACACAGATAGATGCCTTGCCACATCCCAAGATTCAATCGACCATTCGTAATGGGAATCGTATGACTAACGCCTAAGATGCTAGCTTTGATGTGGGCGGGCATGTCATCGCTGCCTTCATCCATATGCTGATAATAGGGCGCGTTCTCTGGCACAAACTGATTGAAGTGGCATTAAATACCCGTGACCATTGGAAATACTTGTTTCAGAGTTTGGGTAGGAGACTAGTACAAGGCATAATTTTTAATTAATGGCTATTCCCTGATTATGAATCATAACGCAGTAATTGTTTTCTACCCAACCTCCCGTAGGGCAAGACGATAAGCGACCAACTACGTCGTTATAAGATATTTGTTTAGAATGACTAGACGATACATCTTATGCCTAGTATTTGGCACGCTTCTCGACTTGCTGAAATCATGTATTATCATTGGTCATGGGTATGAATCGTGACGAACGCTAGGATCGGCATTCTCATTGATGGTCAATGAGGCGCTGGAATGTTTAATGAAGAGGTGGCAAAGCCCGATACTTAGTTGCTTTATTTCGGGCATTTTACCGAGGATTTCAGCGCTTATTAGATGAAATCCTCGTTGCTTAGCCTCTAAGGTGATTTGCCGTTGTATCCACATCGACTATTTCGCAGGCTGACATTCTTTAATGTATTTAAATAATGCCTTGTAGCCTTTATCCGGTTTCTCTGCTTTGTGCTCTTTGGCTGCTGTGCGTACTAATGTACGTAGCTTCTGACGATCGGCCATCTCATGAGTATCTAAAAATGCATTGATCTCGCTCTCGCCGCTAATAATCATCCGGTCACGGACCTTTTCTAGCTTAGCCAACTCTACTTCGACCCGTTTATCACGGTTCTTGAATTGTTCTAACGATTTACGAATTTCATCGGCATCGCTAGCACGCAGTACTTTAGCAACGAATTGCATTTGACGCCTAAAACCTTCTTTAGTGTGTCGAATACGATTAGCTAAAGCGACGGCTGCGGCAAGATCTTCCGACATCGGAATTTTCTTACGTTGTTTATCAGATAGTCCCATGATGATACGACCCAAGGTATGATAATCGTCTGCCTGACGCTTTAGTTCACTACGACTAACCCAATCATCTAACTCTGAACCTACTTCGACGGTCGCTTTTTTCGCTTTGCTCATTAATTTTCTCAGTTTTTACAGTTACTGGCGCTATTGTAGCATTATTTTTCGCAAGATCAGATCGCGCAATTGTCAGCCGTGTTAAGATAATGACAAAAATACCAACAGGAATCGCCTCGTGGCAGCAGATAACAATATTTTTGATGAATTATCACGCGTAAAAGACTCTGTCGCTAAGGCGCTAGAATCGGCAAAACGTCAAGGTGCTAGTAGCGCTGAAGTGTCAATGAGTAAGCAAACAGGACTGTGCGTATCGACGCGTTTACGTGAAGTGGAAACCGTTGAGTTTAATCATGATGGCGCATTAGGCATCAGCGTCTATTGCGGTAATCGTAAAGGCAGCAGTTCGACCTCTGATTTGAGTGAGGAAGCTATTGAACAGGCGGTGTCTGCGGCGATTAGTATTGCCAAGCATACCTCTGAAGACCCTTACAACGGATTGGCCGATGCTCAGTTGATGGTGCAAGGCCCACCTGATCTCGATCTATACCATCCAGGCAGTCTCGATCCACAGTTTGCTATCGAGCAAGCGCTGGCCACCGAAGACGCGGCGCTATCTTATAGCGATGAAATTACCAATTCCGATGGCGCATCTTACAACTCTCATCAGGGCTTGCGGGTCTATGGCAACAGCCATGGCTTGTTAGAGGGTTATCCTAGCACTCGCCACAGCTTGTCTTGTGTCACAATTGGTGAGCGCAATGGCGAGATGGAACGTGATTATGATTACAGTGTCTCTCGTTATGCCGATCGCCTAGAGACGCCAAGCATTATCGGTGAGAACGCTGCTAAGAATACGATTGCGCGACTTGGCGCGAAAAAAATCGAAACCATGACCACGCCGGTGGTCATTTGCGCTCAGCTAGCTCCTGGCTTTATTGGCCATTTAGTGGCGGCCATCGGTGGGGGCAGTTTATACCGCAAGGCCAGCTTCTTACTCGATCGCAAGGGTGAGCAGATTTTCCCGAGCTGGATGAACATCGAAGAAAAACCTCATTTGCCAGGTTATTTAGCCTCGACACCATTTGATCATGAAGGGCTTGCCACCAAAGATTTAACCATTATTGGCAACGGTGTATTGGAGAGTTACTTAATCACCAGTTACGCCGGTCGAAAATTAGATATGGCGCCAACAGGGCATGCCGGTGGTACCCATACTTGGTTGATCAATCATACTGTGGTCGATCAAGCTGCCTTGCTTAAGCAGATGGGCACAGGATTATTAGTCACCGACTTAATGGGCTCGTCAGTTAATATCATTACTGGTGATTATTCGCGTGGTGCGGCTGGTTTCTGGGTTGAAAACGGAATCATTCAATACCCCGTGCATGAAATTACTATCGCCGGTAACCTTAATGATTTATACAAAAACATTGTCGCGATTGCCGGTGATGTTGATCCGCGAATGAGTACGCTATGTGGCTCTATATTACTCGAAGAAGTGAAAATAGCGGGTAATTAATATTTAAGTAAAAGCGCCACATTGATGAAACTGAGGTGGCGCTTTTTCTTATTTTAAACACCATAGACTAGCGTTGCAGTACCTAAGAAAGCAAAAATTCCCACCACGTCAGTAATGGTGGTCAATACCACACCACCGGCCAGCGCTGGATCTATTTTCATCTGTTTTAAAAATAATGGAATAAGCACACCCGCCAGACCCGCCGCGGTCATATTGGCTAACATAGCAAACGCGATGACCAGACCAAGCTTAATATCCCCCTGCCATAACGCAACAACCACCGAAAGAATCAATGCCCAAATTAGTCCATTGAGCGCGCCTATCGCTAATTCTTTGCCGATCAGCCAACGCTTATTGCGGTCACCAACATGACCCAAGGCCATACCGCGAATAATTAGGGTTAACGTTTGATTTCCTGCGATGCCGCCCATGCTGGGCACTAGGGTATTTAGGATCGCGAGTATCGCCATTTGCGCCAATATAGGTTCGAACATGTTACTAACTGCTACCGCGGCTAGGGCGGTGAGCAAATTAATTCCCAGCCAAATCGAACGCTTACGAGTACTCTTTACGACAGGGGCAAAGGTATCTTCTTCATCATCGAGACCCGCCATGCTCATCATCGAGTGCTCGGCATCCTCGCGAATAATATCCACCACATCATCGATGGTTATACGGCCAAGCAATTTGCCTTGCTCGTCGACTACCGGTGCCGATAACCAATCATGGCGCTCAAACTGTTGTGCGACTTCCGTTTCTTCCATATCGGCTGGGATGGCTTCGATGGTACGATCCATTATTTGTGATACTGTCATCGCTGGATTTGAGGTGATTAGGCTAGAAAGGGTAACACCGCCGAGCAAGGAATCTCCCTTGTTAACCACATAAAGCATATCAGTCGCTTCAGGCAACTCGCCTTTTAGGCGCAGGTAGCGCAATACAACGTCTAAGTTAACATCTGGGCGTAAGGTGACTGTATCGGTATTCATGATACTGCCGGCGGTATCTTCACCGTAGGCCATCGCTGCTTCGACACGGTGTCTATCTTGAGCGTCCATCGCCCCGAGGACTTCCTGATAAATACTATCGGGTAAGGTACGTAATACTTCGGTTAAGTCGTCGGTGTCCATGCCTTCAGCTGCGGCTGCTAATTGATGAGCCTGCATTTGACGGACAATACTCTTTTGTACATCTTCAGAGAGCTCTTCTAGAATATCCCCCTGATCATCATGATCAACGAGATCCCAAATGACTTGGCGACTTTTGTACGGGCTTGATTCTAAAAGGAGCGCGACATCACAGGCTGGCATGTCCATCAGTATCTGCCGAACATGCACAAACATCCCGCTGTTGAGGGCTTTATGCACCTCATCAAAGCGTTGATTTGAAAATTGTTGATCGACTACTGTTTCTGGCATAATTTCGGCACTTTGATGCGGTGACAAATAGTTAATATCTGTCATTAAGATATTGTTATAGCGTATTGTATTCTAGACGATGTCTGAATTTTTTTCAGCTATTTATTATTTTTTCTAATCATTTCGCGGTGATGGATCTGGATGTTATGTCGTTGATTAGAAAAGTTTTTGGCCAGTTTTTGGGCCAAATAGACACTGCGATGCTGACCGCCGGTACATCCGATAGCGATGGTGACATAACTGCGATTGTTCTGTTCGAGATGAGGCAGCCAACTGGTGATAAACTCCGTAAGTTGCTCCTCGAGTTTATTGACCAACGGTTGCTCAGACAGATATTTCTGTACCGGTAAATCGAGCCCTGTTAGCGGTTTTAATTCTGCGATCCAATGTGGGTTAGGTAAAAATCGCACATCAAAGACATAATCGACGTCTCGGGGCAGGCCATATTTAAAGCCAAATGATTCGAACACCAATACCAACTCACTGTTTTTACTGCCAATGACTCGTTCCTTTATCACATCGCTAAGCTGATAGATGGTGAAATTGGTGGTGTCTATCTTTAGATCGGCAAAGGCCTCGAGCTGGCGTAGCAGTACTTTTTCTTCTTTAACCGCCTCGAGCAAGGTCAAGCACTTTTGGGTTAGCGGGTGGAGCCGGCGTGTCTCACTATAACGCCTGATGAGCGCGGTGCTAGAAGCATCAATGTAAATCATCTGTAGTTCACAGTGGCGCTGGAGGCTGGCAATGAGCTCAGTAAGTTCGGCGGCTGTTTCAGGGATATTTCGCACATCTAGACTAACCGCGATCGATTGCTCTGAAGAGCCTTGACCGAGTAATAGTGGTAATAGTAGGTTGATCGGCAAGTTGTCGACGCAATAATATCCAAGGTCTTCGAGTACTCTTAGCGCAACACTTTTGCCCGATCCTGATGTGCCGCTAATGATGGTAAGTTTCAAGTGGTTGCCTATGTAGTTAATTGCCCCATAAAGCCATTTTAAGCTGTTGTTTTAGTTTTGCAAGTTCAACAAGGAATAATATAAAGCCCAGATAAACTGGGCTATTTGATAACGATTGATATCGATTAATGTCGGTGAAGTTTTTCTTTGTGCTTGATAATTTGTCGGTCAAGTTTATGAATCATCGAATCGATGGCTGCATACATATCTTCATGGCTCGAGGTTGCAAACACTTCGCCGCCATTAAGGTGCAAAGTAGCCTCGGCAATCTGTTGTAGTTTCTCGACGTTTAAGACGACGTGCACGTTGTTGATGTGTTCAAAATGGCGCTCGAGTTTACCAAATTTACTGTGCACATATTGGTGAAGTGAATCCGTAATGTCTACATGGTGACCGGTTAAATTAATCTGCATATAATGCATCCTCCATTTTTTAAGAGTCTAGATTAGACTCTTTCTTTGGTTGGAAGGCGGGATTGATAAGGCATCACGATATTTTGCGATGGTTCTTCTTGCTACTTTAATCCCTTGTTCCGCTAACAAATCAACGATTTTACTATCACTGAGGGGCTTCTTGGTATTCTCTGCCGCCACCAGTTTTTTAATGATTGCGCGAATAGCTGTCGATGAGCATTCGCCGCCGTTTTCTGTACTTACGTGGCTCGAGAAAAAGTACTTTAATTCAAAAATACCACGAGGGGTGTGCATATACTTTTGTGTAGTGACTCGTGAAATTGTCGACTCATGCATCTCAACCGCTTCGGCCACATCATTTAATACTAGCGGTTTCATCGCCTCTTCGCCATACTCAAAGAAGCCTCTTTGTTGCATTACGATGCAATTGGATACTTTGAGTAGGGTGTCATTGCGACTCTCGAGGCTCTTAATAAACCATTTTGCTTCTTGTAAATGCCCGCGGATAAATTGGCTATCACCCGTATTGGTGGAGCTTTTACTTAATGCAGCATACTGCGCATTGACTCTAATTTTTGGCATACAGTCAGGGTTGAGTTCAACCACCCAGCGGCCCTTCACTTTTTTCACCGACACATCGGGGATCACATACTCATCTTTCTCTTTGAGAATAGTGCTACCAGGATGTGGATTTAAGGTCTGAATCAGTCGAATCGCTTCGCCGAGTTGGTGTTCTTTTAATTTGGCCTTGCGCGCTAGCGTGCGATAGTCGCGACTGGCTAACAACGTCATGAATTGTTCGACCAGCAAGATGGCCTCGATACGCCATGGCGTATCTTCATCCAAGTGCTTAAGTTGAATCGCTAAGCACTCGCTCGGTGTGCGCGCTGCAACGCCCACCGGGTCAAAATGTTGAATACGCTTTAATACCGCTGCCACTTCATCTAATTCAACGTCGCTATTAGCCATCGCCTGTAAAATATCTTCGGTGCTTTGTGTCAGATAACCTGACTCTTCAATCGCATCGATAATGGCGGTGGCTATGGCGCGATCGGTATCGCTAAATGGTGTAAGGTTCGCTTGCCATAGTAAATGGTCTTGTAGGTTTTCTGTGGTCTCGCCTTGGTAGGTAAAATCACTTTCTGGGCCGGCTGTCGATGAACTGACCGGCGCGCTTGGGCCGGCAGAAATGTAGTCGTCCCAAGTGGCATCAGTGGGCAGATCATCGCTAATATTTGGTTGTTCTAACGCCTGTGAGGTATCGATGGTGCTGGCATCACTACTGTTATCATACTCAGGAACCTCCCCCTCGTTGTTATAGGTCGCTTCCTCTTGAGGCGAATTTTGCTGGCTGTTCTCACCGTTGCCACTATTTTCATTTGACTCAAAGTTCTCTTCAACTTCAAGTAGTGGGTTGCTGTCGAGTGCCTCTTGAATTTCGTTCTGCAGATCAAGCGTAGAAAGTTGCAATAAGCGAATTGCTTGCTGCAGCTGCGGAGTCATTGTTAATGATTGACCTAATTTTAACTGTAATGAAGCTTTCATCGAAATCCATACTTATAATGTTGTGGCGTCCAAATCTTAGGGACCCTATTAGCTATACTATAGTTTAAATTGCTCACCAAGATATACATCTCTGACCGTTTGATTGGCTAATATCTCATCCGGTTGACCTTGAGCAATCATTTCGCCATGACTGACAATATATGCAAATTCACATACGTCGAGGGTTTCTCGCACGTTGTGATCGGTGATAAGCACGCCTAGTCCACGTTTTTTTAGCTGCTCAATGATTTTCTTGATATCGATTACCGAAATTGGGTCGACACCAGCAAAGGGTTCATCGAGTAAAATAAACTCTGGGTCGGCAGCTAAAGCGCGGGCAATTTCTACGCGACGTCGCTCACCGCCAGATAATGCCATGCCCAAGCTATCTCGAATATGCTGAATATGAAACTCTTCGAGTAGACTCTCTACCTTGGCGACACGCTGCTTATGCTTTAAATCTTTTCTTGTTTGCAGTATAGCCATAATGTTGTCGTATACAGACAACTTTCTAAAAATTGAAGACTCTTGTGGTAAATAACCGATGCCTTGGCGTGCACGTTCATGCATTGGCATTAAGGTAATATCTCTATCGCCAATGGTTACGCTGCCGTTATCGCTAGGTACTAAGCCAACGACCATATAAAACGTTGTGGTTTTCCCCGCACCATTTGGGCCAAGTAGACCAACAATCTGGCCCTTGGCCACTTCGAGACTGACACTTTTTACTACCTGCCGACCGGAATAATTTTTTGCCAACGCTGTGGCGATCAATTTTGTCATTTATTTAACTTTTTCATTAGGCTGTAAAATAGTGATGACCTGATTGTCGCGCTCAGCATCGCCATCGGCGTTCAGCAGCTTACGGATCATGTCGTAGGTAATTAACTCTCCCTTGACGACATTTTTTCCCCAGGTTAATTGAGCCTTACGACTAAGTTTGATGACATTAGCGGCACGCTCAAAACGTACTTCGCTGGCTTGCGCGCTAATAATAGTACCATCATCAACGGTTTGCGAGAAGCGTGCTGGTTTACCGATTAACACCATAAGCTCGAGTCCGCTATTACCGTGGTTGTATATCTCCAGACGGTCGGCGCTTATTGTGATAGAGCCTTGGGTAATTTTCACATTGCCTTTGTACACCGCAACATTTTTTCCGATATCAATATATTGATTATCAGAACTAATGGAAGCTTCTTTATTAAAATCATCTGACAATGCCAGTGATTTTCCACAAAAGATTGCTAGGAGTAGTAATGCACTAGCTTTGATTATTTTCATAAACTGCCTGTATATCTTTGATTAGTTCAAATTGCTGTTGTCTAAAATTAGCGTTGAGCCCCTGCCCAGTGATGTGAAATTTCTTACCGGCGATTTTGATATCTCGATCGCTAGTCACAATCATCGTGGTTAAATCCAATTCTAAATAAGAGGTTCTTATTGTTTGAATTTTTTCTTCGGGATCGATCGCGCTAATAATAACATTATTTTTCAGTTGCACACGTTGCTCTTGGTCGAAAATACCAATATCGGCCTCGATCCTCCAGCGCGGTCTACCTTGTTTTGGGTAGAGAATGTAGCTCGGTTTAGTAAATACCGTATTGCGGCTGTTGTAATGGGCCATCTGCTGAGCATTTACTAGCGATGACAAAAAGCCTTGTTCGTCGTATTGACGCAGGGTCATTTTGTTTGCGGTAAAGTCAGGTAAATTATCATCAGTTTGCTGCACTTTAGGTGGCGTTGTTACCGACCAAAAGGGATTCCAAAACAATAAGATACTCGAAGCAAAAAACAAACAAATTAGTACAACCGCGCGATTCATACACTCATGCCTTTCGCCTGCGCTAATAACCCTTGGCTGGCCAAAATCAAGTCACTGGTTTCACGCACCGCGCCAAAACCACCGGCAACAAATGTTTGGTAGTCACAACCGAGTAATAATCCTGGGTGGGCATCGTTTACCGCGACGCCCAAACCACAATGGTTGATCACTGGTTGGTCGACGAGATCGTCACCAATATAAGCAACCTGTTGCGGGACCAGTCCAAGTTGAGTCAATAATTGTTGATAAGTTGCAAACTTATCCTCAACCGCCTGATAAATGTATTGGACCCCTAAATTAGCCATCCGGTTCTCAACAATTAACGATTTTCTGCCAGTAATTATTGCCACATCAATACCGGCGTTAATTAAGGATTTCACCCCAAAGCCATCTTTGGTATGAAATGCTTTAAGTTCCTCACCTTGATTGCCCAAGTAGATACGGCCATCTGAAAATACGCCATCGACATCACAGATAAGTAATTTAATCTGCGCAGCCTTAACCCATACTGACTCGTTTATTGGTCCATATAAAGTATTTCTCATCGTCATGTTATACCACTCCTGATTTGAGCATGTCTAGCATGTTAAGTGCGCCGAGGGGTTTGCCGTCTTCTACGATAAATAAGCCGTTGATATTGCTATCTTCCATTAATTTAAGCGCGGCTGCCGCCAATACATTACCTTCAAGTACCACGGGATCTTTAGTCATGACCTGGCTAATCGCAGTATGGTGAAAATCAATTTTTTGATCTAACGTGCGGCGTAAATCACCATCGGTAAATAATCCAACAAGCTTACCATCATCATCGGTGACGCCAGTCATACCGAGTCCTTTCTCTGATACCTCAAGCAATGCATGGCTGATGGTGGTTTGCGCGCTCACTAAAGGTAAGCGCTGATCTTGGTGCGCTATATCTAATACCCTCAGCAATAATTTTCGCCCTAGCGCGCCGCCGGGGTGAGATAGCGCAAAATCATTGGCGGTAAAGCCCTTGGCTTGTAGTAAAGCCACCGCAAGCGCATCGCCCATGACAAGTGTCGCTGTGGTGCTCGACGTCGGGGCTAGCCCAAGTGGACAAGCTTCCTTTGAGACCTTAATGCAAAGGTGAATTTGGGCGAATTTGGCCATCGCCGAAGTGGGATTTCCCGTCATGGCGATAACCGGCACGCCCATTCGTTCCATCACAGGGTATAGGGTTAGTATTTCACTTGACGTACCTGAGTTGGAAATAGATAAGACCACATCAGACTTACTAATCATCCCTAAGTCACCGTGGCTAGCCTCTCCCGGATGAACAAAGAACGAAGGCGTTCCTGTGCTGGCCAAGGTAGCAGCAATTTTTTTGGCGATATGACCCGATTTGCCCATGCCCATGACCACTACTTTTCCTGAACAGTTGAGGATAAGTTGGCATGCCGCCGAAAAATCATCATTAATGTACTGTGAAAGGCCACGCAATGCGTCGATTTCGGTATTTAGGACCTGTAATCCCCATTGGCAAAACTCTTGGTTGTTAGGCATTTTATAAATCCATTATCTAGCTAAATAACAATACTTGGTATCCGACAAATATAGCGACTAAGATTGCGCCTTCGACGCGGGTGATAGTACGTTTGCCCAAGAACTGCCAACACATCACAAATAGTACAACGGTTAGTCCCAGCATGATATATAAATCACGGCCCGCCGCATTAGCATCGAATGTGCCAGGCGCAATGAGCGCCGGCATTGCTAAAACCGCGAGAATGTTAAAAATATTCGAACCGACGATATTGCCCAATGCAAGATCGTGCTCATTGTTTTTAATGCTGGCGATACACGCGGCAAGCTCGGGTAAACTGGTGCCAATGGCGATGATGGTTAAGCCAATGACTAAATCTGAGATGCCAAAGAAGCGTGCAATGTCGCTGGCCCCATCCACCACAAGATAAGATGACACGGGTAACATCACCATGCCGATGACAATCCATAGTGTCGCCATCTTAGTGCTAACACCCTCGGGTACATCGTCCTGAGCACCTTCTACCAGGCGGTCATCTTTACGATAATCCCTTAATGTTAACCAGCACAATCCACCGATGGTGATAAAGAAAAGGCTGAGTAATATCACGCCTTCAGTGAAGGTTAAGCCTTGATCATAGAGCATATAGCCGGCAATTGCCGAGACTAACAGCAGGATAGGCAGTTCTCGATTGAGCAGTTGAGAGTGAACCACCAGTGGCTTTAATAGTACGGTGACGCCTAACACGAGCGCAATATTGGTGATGTTTGAGCCTAACGCGTTGCCAATGGCAGTGTTAGCGGTACCATCGAGGGATGCGGTGATGGCCACCATTATCTCTGGCGCTGAGGAGCCCATCGCGACGATAGTTAAACCTATAATAAGCGGTGGAAGGCCAAAATTTCTGGCGATAGCGGCTGACCCATAAACAAATTTGTCGGCACTCCAAATTAAACCAACTAGGCCTGCTAGCAGTATTGCGATGCTAAGTATCATGGTGGTGAAGTCTATCTCTTTAGGTAAAACCGTGATTGTCGCTATTTCACCAACAAAAAGAAAGCATAAATATGCTTATTCGCACCGTTAGTCGTAATTCGTCTAACATTGGGCCTCGCTTGTGCGATATTATGTCGCTACGTTGGTTGGTCCATCAGCTTGGAAAAAATTGAATTAATTTATGCTGGGCGGGTCAATAGTAAGAATTTGTTACAGAGTGCAAAAAATTTTGGTAAATTTACGATTTTTGTTATGTAATACATCAGCTATTTATTACTATAGTGAAGTAACGCGCGATAATTTTGTGTGGTACTCAGGCTAGGTCGTTTTAACGCCAGCCATCAATTAAACAAAGGATTAGCACCATTGATTTCATCTGATAATATTATCGAGATATCTAATTTGCACTTTAGCCGCGACGAGCGTGTTATCTATCAAGATATAAACTTGCGGGTTCCTCGGGGTAAAGTGACCGCGATTATGGGACCAAGTGGCATCGGTAAAACGACCTTGTTGCGCTTAATCGGTGGTCAACTAAAGCCATCTGCGGGTGAAATTTGCTTTAATGGCGAAGATTTAACCCAGTGCAGTCGTAAGCGACTTTATCAAATGCGACGTAAGATGGGCATGCTGTTTCAGTCTGGTGCTTTATTTACCGAGATGAGCGTGTTTGACAATATTGCTTTTCCGATTCGAGAGCATACCAACCTTAGTGAGTCGATCATTAGAAAAGTGGTGTTAATGAAATTGGAAGCGGTGGGGTTGCGTGGCGCGGCGCAGTTATTTCCTACCGAGCTATCGGGGGGCATGGCGCGCCGCGCTGCATTGGCGCGCTCTATCGCATTGGATCCTGACTTGATTATGTATGACGAACCTTTTGCGGGGCAAGATCCTATCTCAATGGGGGTGATCGTGCGACTGATTAGGGAGTTAAATGACGCCTTGGGTTTGACCTCTATCGTGGTCTCTCATGATGTTGAGGAGGTACTAAGTATCGCTGATTATGTGTATATTGTGGCCAACAAAACGGTGATAGCGCATGGTACGCCAGAGCAATTGCGCCAAGAAACATCGGATCAGGTTGTTCAGTTTATGCAGGGTAAACCAGATGGCCCGGTGCCATTTCATTTTCCCAGCGAAGATTATAAAGAGGACATGTTAAATCATGCTCGTTAAGATATTAAGCGATTTAGGTCGCAGTGGATTAGGGTTTATCACGGGTGCTGGCCGCGCCGGTGGCTTATTGTTTGGTGCGTTAAAACCGGCGGGGCGAGGCTTTAAATTATTACCATTACTGATTAAGCAGCTTTATGTCGTGGGTGTGCAATCCTTGGTCATTATCATGGTGTCGGGCTTGTTTATCGGTATGGTTATATCGTTACAAGGTTATACGATTTTGGTTGGTTATGGTGCCGAGCAGAGTCTCGGTCAGATGGTGGCATTATCGCTATTACGTGAACTAGGCCCCGTGGTATCGGCGCTACTGTTTGCTGGACGCGCTGGCTCTGCGCTAACCGCAGAAATTGGCTTGATGAAGTCTAATGAGCAACTGAGTTCGTTGGAAATGATGGCCATTGACCCACTTCATCAAATTGTTGCGCCGCGCTTCTGGGCTGGAATAATTAGTTTACCACTGCTCGCTGCTATCTTTTCGGCGGTGGGCATTTTTGGCGGTCATCTGGTTGGCGTCGATTGGTTGGGGGTTGATACCGGTGCATTTTGGTCGGTAATGCAGGCGTCAGTCGAATGGCAGGAAGATATTGTTAACGGCGGCATTAAGAGTCTGGTATTTGCGTTTGTGATCACCTGGATTGCGCTGCATAAGGGCTATGATGCCGTGCCGACCTCTGAAGGTATTAGTAAGGCGACAACATCAACCGTGGTGCAATCAAGTCTCGCAATTCTTGGATTAGATTTTGTGTTGACAGCGTTGATGTTTGGTTGATAAACGATTGATATTCATCAGTGATTAAGTTCATTGTGTTATTTTATTCATGCAGCAGCATGTGGGTATAGGTAAATGATAAGTAAAAAAATTGAGTTAATGGTAGGGTTCTTTTTATTGTTGGGCATAGGTGCTATTTTGTTGCTCGGGATAAAAGTCGCAGACAGCCAGTTAGGTGGCGATAGTAGTAGTTATCGTCTGGTGGCAAAATTTGATAATATAGGTGGCTTAAAAGTACGTTCTGCGATTAAAGTGGGTGGCGTAGTCGTTGGTCGTGTGTCTAAAATCAGCTTAGATGAAGACTTTAGTCCCAATGTCACGATGGATATAAATACCCAGTACAATCAATTTCCTGATTCAAGTTCGGTGGCTATTTTAACGTCGGGCTTGTTAGGAGAACAGTTTATTGGACTGACTCCTGGCTTTATTGATGATGAAACGGTCATCTTAAAAGAAGGTGATGCGATTGAAGATACAAGATCAGCGATGGTCTTAGAAGATCTTATTGGCCAATTTTTATATGGTAGCAATGATGATTAATAAGGAAAATATGATGCAATCTATCTCTAAAATTTTATTGATCGGGTGCGCGCTGTTGATGACTGCGTTTGCCACTAACGCTGAAACGACTAATGTTAAAAAGTCAGCTGCAACAAGCGTTTCTTTTAACAAACAAGATCCTCATGCATTGATTAAGCAAGTGAGTGAACGGACATTTGCCCGTTTTCGCCAGGATAGATCGTTGATTGAAAAGGACATAAATCACCTCAAGGTCATTATTGCGCAGGAGTTGATGCCTTATATCCATCACAAATACTCCGCGGCCAAAGTGTTGGGGAAAAATAGAAAGAAGCTGAGCAAGCAAGAGTTTGCTCAATTTAGCGAGGTGTTCAAAGAATATTTGATTCTTACCTACGCTAATGTCTTTACACTATATGACCAGCAGAAAGTTATTTACGCAGGGGCAAATAAAGCGCCTAAAGGCCGTATTACGTCGGTACGCGTATCAATTATTGATGATGATCGCCCGCCAATAAAAATTGACTTTAAACTGATCAAGAGTAAAAAAACCGGTGATTGGAATGCTTTTGATATGATTGCGGAAGGCGTTAGCATGGTCGCGAGCAAACAGGGTGAATTTAATGCGGTAATTCGCAAGCATGGCGTGGCGTATTTAATGGAGCAATTGGCAACTAAGGCTAAACAATCTGTCGAAAAAAAGGTTGTTAAATAGTGATTAATTGGCAAACTGTGACGGCAAATGAGGTGGCGCTTAGCGGGGTGCTATCTCAGACCAGCTTAATGAGCTTAATGCCAATAGCACAGCGATTACAGGGATTAGAATCTGAAATAAGGTTAGACTTGTCTGGACTATCCTTGGTTGATACCGCTGGATTGGCCTTTTTGATCGAGCTCAAAGCCGTGGCAGAGCAGCAGCAACTTAGTATGCGTTACATTGGTGCGAGTGCGGCTTTAGATAAATTAGTATCACTATATAATGCGCAGTCCCTACTCGAATGAAGTCAGTGGCCCGTAATTAACATTCATTAGAATAGAGTAGTGTGCAACGGTGAGCTGAGCTTGCCAACCATGACTTGCACGCAACATAAAGAGGTTTACATGGAAATTGAAGAGATTAAAAACATCATTTCACAACAGCTAACGTTAGATGAGTTACATGTTACTGGTGAGAATGGCCATTTTCAGATTATTGCTGTCTCGGATATGTTTGACGGCATGAGCCGAGTAAAGCAGCAGCAAGCTGTCTATGGTCCGTTAAAAGAAGTTATTGCCTCTGGGGCAGTTCATGCCGTTTCAATTAAGGCATTCACCCCGACTAAATGGCAACGTGATCAGTTGCTTAACCCGATTGGTTAAGGCTATTTTGTGCAAAAATTAAAAATTACGGCGGTGGATAAGCTGGCAGGCGACGTGACCATATCTGGGGCAAAAAATGCTGCCTTACCTATTCTTATGGCAACAATATTGGCCAAGGGTAATACGTTAATTACCAATGTTCCTGAGCTCAATGATATAAAAACCACCGCTAAAGTATTAGAAAGCTTGGGCGCTAATGTGGCGTTTTCTAACAATCAGTTTAAAGTTAATACCTGTAGCATCAATGAATTTTGTGCACCTTATGATCTGGTTAAAACGATGCGTGCGTCGATCTTGGTATTAGGGCCGCTCTTGGCTCGTTTTGGTCAAGCAGATGTTTCGTTGCCCGGTGGCTGCGCGATTGGTGCTCGTCCGGTCAATTTACATTTGCAAGGGTTAAAGCAAATGGGCGCGCAGATTAGTGTTGAGCAAGGCTATATTAAGGCTCGGGTTGATGGGCGCTTGAAGGGCGCAGCAATATTCATGGATATGGTTAGTGTCGGCGCGACTGAAAACCTGATGATGGCCGCCGCATTAGCCGATGGCACGACCACGCTTGAAAACGCGGCACGTGAGCCTGAAATTGTTGATTTAGCAAACTACCTTAATGCGATGGGGGCAAAAGTGACCGGTGCTGGTACCAATAGCATTAAGATCCAAGGGGTAAAAACGTTAAATGCGGCAACATATTCGGTAATGCCTGATCGTATTGAGACGGGTACGTTTTTAGTGGCAGCAGCAATTACACGGGGCAATATTCGGTGCCTTAAAGCAGATCCCAAAGCGCTTGAACCGGTGCTTAGTAAGCTCGAAGAGGCTGGCGCAATTATTGAAGTTGGTCACGATTGGATCACGCTTGATATGCAGGGACGTCAGCCTAAAGCCGTTAATATTAAAACTGCTCCACATCCGGCTTTTCCTACCGATATGCAGGCACAATTTTGTGTGTTAAATACGTTAGCCAGTGGTAGTGCCAGCGTCATTGAAACGATATTTGAAAATCGTTTCATGCATGTACCTGAGTTACAGCGTATGGGTGCTAAGATTGAACTAGAAGGCCATACTGCGATGATTCAAGGACGTGAACGTCTCAGTGGCGCGCAAGTGATGGCGACTGATTTACGTGCTTCAGCCAGTCTCGTGATCGCAGGCTTGGTGGCAGACGGTGAAACCATTGTCGATAGGATATATCATATCGACCGTGGGTATGAGCAAATAGAAAAGAAACTCAATAGCCTTGGCGCCAGTATCGAACGCCTAAACTAATAAGTCACCGATCTAGCATCGTTAGAAAAAGCCGAGCTTAGCCCCACCGCTAATCTCGGCTTTTTATGTTCAGGATGAACGGTCAGTTTTTTTGTTCCAGACAAAAACTAAGTACATGCGTCCCGGCTTAGGCATCCTGCGTCGCTCTAACTGCGCCATCCATGGCTTCGCCTGCATGCAATGACGCCGGTGCCATGGCAGATTTTATGCTCCCGGCAAAATCTAAGTACTGCCATCCATGGCAGCACAGATTTTATGCTCCCGGCAAAATCTAAGTACTGCCATCCATGGCAGCACAGATTTTATGCTCCCGGCAAAATCTAAGTACTGCCATCCATGGCAGCAATGGCAAAGAGCGGCGATGTTCGGGCTGGGCTCAGTTAATGCGTAGTTCGGTGGTAATCATGTCTAGGCTGATGTGTTGACCAGCGCGAATCAGCCCAATGCTGATGCTATTGCCCGGTTTGGTCCCTGCGATTAAGTGCCTGAGCTCTTCAATCGAACTAAACGGCTGCTGGTTAACAACTACAATAATATCATCGAGCATTAGGCCTGCGCTTGCTGCTGCGCTATTGGCAGTAATGCCCGTCACGGTGACGCCACTGCTCTGCAAATTCAATGACATCGCTGCCTCTCGGCTAATTGGCTCGCCATCGAAGCCTAGGGAACCACGTGATACTCGACCTTCGGTGATAATTTCCTGCATCACCGTATAAGCCAACTTTATCGGAATTGCAAAGCTGATACCGTTGGTGCTGCCATTGCTAATCGAATTGAAACTCGCGGCATTAATGCCAATTAAATCACCACGAGAGTTGATTAAGGCGCCCCCAGAGTTGCCATCGTTAATCGCCGCATCGGTTTGAATCAAATCGAGAAAGCTTGAAGAGCTCAGTCCGGCTTTTCGTCCCGTTGCGCTAACAATACCCTGGGTGATGGTTTGACCCAAATTGTATGGATTGCCGATAGCCAGTACCAGATCGCCAACTTGGGATGAACGGTCAAGATTAATCGGAATAACGGGTAAGTGCTCTGCCTTCATATGCAAAACTGCGAGGTCGGTGAGTGGGTCGGTACCAACAATACTCGCGACACCCTGTCGACCATCTTGCAGTGCGACATAGATAAAGTCTGCGCCCTTTATGACATGGAGATTGGTCAAAATAAAACCATTGGAGGACATGATGACGCCCGATCCTAAGCCTTTAGTGCGGCGCTCGATCTGGTTGAGCGGATTGACATGCTGGATAACTGAATAAATGTTGACCACGGCGGGGGCGGAGCGTTTAATGGCCGAGGAAAATGAAATTTGTGAGTTAAGTGATAATAGCCAATCCTCGACACTATGGGATAGCTTTGGGCGCAGACTTGGAATGAATATAATAATGAGCAGCCCAATCAGCAAGCCGGAGATGGCGGCTTTTAGGGAAGCTTTTAACAGCTTTATCACAATGGATTCCAATGTTGAATTTCTCGACCCACGAGAATACCATTAAACGTCTGATGTTAAAATAAACTTTGATTACTCAGCTATTCGAGCCACGAATGTAGGTGGAACAATTAAGATTTTCTTGGTGAAGGTTGGAGCAATGGGACCCCAAACGATGATCCCATTGCCGACTATCAGTTTAGGATAATGTACATGATCCTGTTGTCGCGCTTGATCCGTAGTGCAGACATTCCTTCGTTGTCTTCAAGGTAGGTGCGAAATTCTTTAAGGTTTTTGACCTTCGTGCGATCGACACCGATGATGATGTCTTGGTCTTTTAAGCCAATTTGCATTGCGGGTGAGCCACGCTCTACTTCACTTATTACCACGCCAGGGGCATCAACGTTACTGCTATCAGATAATTTTGCTCCCTCAAGGGCAGGATGAATAACGCCGGCTAACACATTTTCGCTGTTGGCCTCCTTCAATTTAACCTCAAACTTTTTGCGCTTGCCGTCGCGAATAATTTCGAGTTTAACTAACGAACCGGCACCCATGGTAGCTATCTTGACTCGTAGATCGGAGAAGGTTTTTATGGTTCTTCCATCGATCTTGGTAATGATATCACCGGCTTCAATGCCGGCCTCTTGCGCCGCTGATTCTGGCATAACTTGATTAACAAATGCGCCATATTTAGTATCTAAGCCAAATTTATTGGCCAGTTTGGCGGTCAAGGGGCCGCCGATGATACCAAGTAGCCCGCGGCGTACTTCGCCAAATTCGATAATTTGATCGACCAAATTACTCGCCATGTTAATTGGGATAGCAAAGCCAATACCAACATTGCCACCACTTGGGGCAATAATGGCGGTATTAATCCCGATGAGTTGTCCATTTAAGTTGACTAACGCACCTCCTGAGTTACCGCTATTAATGGCGGCATCAGTTTGAATGAAGTTTTCAAAATTATTGCGGTTTAGGCCAGATCGTCCTAACGCTGATACGATGCCGGAGGTGACTGTTTGCCCCAGGCCAAAAGGGTTGCCGATGGCAACGGTAAAGTCGCCGACGCGTAATTTATCTGAGTCAGCTTTTTTTACTTCAATTAGATTCTTGGCGCTGATTTTTATCAATGCGACATCTGATGCTGGATCTGACCCGATCATCTTGGCCTCAAACTCACGTCCGTCAATCAGCATAACCTTGATTTTATCTGCATGGTTTACCACATGATGGTTGGTTAAGATGTAACCTTCTTTAGCATCGATAATAACGCCAGAGCCCAAGCCTTTAAAAGGTTGTTCACGGGTTTGTTCGCCACGACCAACGAAAGGTTTGAACATCTCGGGAATACGGCGTTTCTGTACCTGCGTGCCTTCCACTGCAATAGAAACAACACCAGGGGTAACTTGTTCTAGCATGGGGGCCAGGCTCGGTAATTGTTGGCCGCTCACTTGTGTCGGTAAAGTTGCGTTAGCGGCGCCTGGGTATAAGCCAACAGATATACAAAATAGTGAGGCAGCGACTAGGCTAATTTTCTTAGTCATCATTAAATAGGTTCTCCTAATGCGATAATGTCAATTGATGATGTATAAAAGACTATGGATTAGCATAATAGTTCCAACATTAATCTTAACCAACTGGGTATTAGTTAAAATAAACTGTCAATGGTACTGGAAAATAATGGGCCAATGACGGAGTCGTCACTGGCTTTAGCTGTATTTAAATTAATGGAACTAAGCTGACTCTTTGTTCTGCTCTTTGCTTTTAACCATCGTTTCAGGATTAATTATGCCATGTGAACCGGACACATAATCGTTAGGCTGCGCGGATTTTTCGTGCATCGCTTCATTGGCGGCAACTTCTATTTCGACCTCTTCAAGCGCTTCTTTAACCAAGGACGGCTCTTTCGGCTCGACAAAAGGTATTTTTATCGTGAGATCGCTATCAGGCAATAATGCTCGCTGCGCCTGTACCATATGCTTATATACCTTGCTGTATTCTTGCGCCATGTTACCCAACAGATTAGCGCTATCGGCAAAGTGTAACTCTACGTCATCTTTATATTGTGCTAGTTCAGCTTCCAGTCGCTGACTTTTGGCTTCTGCTGCGCCATCTGATGTGGCTTTAGTGCCCAGCAGTTTTGCCACGACAAATCCTACGACACAGCCGATGGCTAAAAATAAAATACTAATGGTCCAATCCATATTGATACTTCCTAAAGAATAGTTGCAGCTTATCTAGTAGCTTATGCTAATATCACCAGCCTAAAAAATGCGTTATAAATACAACACAGCCTTATCTTAAAGATAGCTGCTTTATCGCTAATTTGCTCAAACTTTTATTTGAACCAATTGACTAATTACTTAATGTTATTGGCATCATAACCACCGCGCCAATCAAGTGAAGGAAACTCGCGACACATGTCCCAGCTTACCCCGTTACAAAAATATCAACAAGACTTAACTCGCGATGATTTTAGTTATGATGCAGCCCAAGAGAATGCCGTAAAACACCTGCAGCGTCTATATGATGAGCTGCTGGTAGAGCCAGTGACAAGTTTAGGGTTTGGCGCTAAGATGAAATCACTATTTGCTAAAAATAAAGTAAAGCCAGCACAGTCAATACAAGGACTCTACTTTTGGGGCGGCGTGGGGCGAGGTAAAACCTACCTAGTCGATACGTTTTATGAAGCACTGCCTTTCGAACGTAAGATGCGGGTGCATTTTCACCGTTTTATGCACCGGGTACATCATGAATTGACGCAGTTGCAAGGGCAGAGCGATCCGCTTAAGATCATTGCCAGTAAATTTGCCCAAGAAGCACGTATCATCTGTTTCGATGAGTTCTTCGTGTCGGACATTACCGACGCGATGATTTTAGGGGGCTTGTTTCAAGAGTTATTTGGTCATGGGGTGATCTTGGTGGCCACGTCAAATATCGTACCTGACGATCTTTACCGCAACGGCCTACAACGGGCTCGCTTTGTACCAGCGATCGAGTTGATCAACCGCCATACCGAGGTGGTTAATGTGGATTCTGGTGTCGATTATCGGTTGCGCGCGCTAGAGCAAGCAGAGATATATCATTACCCATTGGATGCGGTGGCAGATGAAAATTTACTAAGCTACTTTTCGCAACTTGCACCTGAAGAGGGACACGAGGTAGGCTCTATTGAGATCGAGGGGCGCAATATCGACGTCAGGCTAGATGCCGATGGTGTATTGTTGGTCGAATTTAGAGCATTGTGTGATGGGCCGCGTAGTCAAGTGGATTACATGGAAATTGCTCGTTGTTATCAATCGATATTACTGAGCAATGTAGAGCAAATGGGTCAAGCAACCGACGATATTGCTCGGCGATTTATCGCCATGGTGGATGAGTTTTATGAACGCCGGGTGAAATTAATTATCTCGGCCGAAGTTGCGATGGAGCAACTTTATACCACCGGCCAATTAGAATTTGAATTTAGACGTTGTCTTAGCCGACTTCAAGAGATGCAATCGCACGATTATTTGGCCGAACCACACAAACCTTAAAGGTGAGTGGTAGCGATAATTTGCCATCGATAAAGATAATTGGCAGAGCGTGAAATTAATCACAATAAATAGGTGATTTTTCATGCTTGCTCTAGTATAATCCTGCGCCTGCCCAAGTTAGTTATACGCTCTTTTTCCCGAGAAAATATAACGCTCGCTTTCGATAATTACTCGAAGGGGTATGATTCAAGCACACTGGACATTGTTTTTGTCTGCTTAATTTAATGGGTTAGGCGGAAACATAAATGAAAATTTTTAATATGGGTTCTATAAAATGAAAACTTTTAGCGCAAAACCAGAAAGCGTAAAACGCGACTGGTACGTTGTAGATGCTGACGGTAAAACGTTAGGTCGTTTGGCTACTGAAATTGCTTCACGTTTACGTGGTAA
>Ga0209292_1000801_pt1 | contig 40427 bp, 37 predicted proteins | sample GOMGulsemesocosm_2_FD_184634 | JGI IMG/M metagenome (GOLD analysis project Ga0209292, IMG submission 184634) | Methane-oxidizing microbial communities from mesocosms in the Gulf of Mexico - GOM9C Gulf of Mexico (SPAdes) (version 2) | ecosystem: Environmental > Aquatic > Marine > Cold seeps...
TTAGCGGTTTCAACCCATGTACTAGAGCACGTGATTAACCCAGTCGCTTTCCTGTCTAATATCGCTAAAAACCTTTCAACAAACGGTAAAATATTTATTGAGGTACCTGATTGCAGCCATGATACAGATCTCTCAAACATTGCCTTTACTAGCGTTGTACATGGACAACATATTCATTATTATACCAAAGATAGTATCGCGGCTATCGCCCAAAGAGCGGGGCTAAAGATAATAAAGTCGCAACAAATAATGACTCGTGAAATACCTCGCTTATTAATAATAATGGAAATATCAAATTCTAGAATACCAGTTCAGGCTATAAAAATGACAGCGTCTAGTGCCGTCAAAAAACAACTTTTTCAAGTTGCCAAATTACATGACAACTTAGCTGAAAAAATTATCACAGAAATAGATACCAATGGCTGTGCGGGTATATGGGGGATCGGTGGTGATGCCTTTTTACTACTTAAAAATAGCCCACGATTAAGAGAGTTATTAAAACAAAATAAACTTATAATGTTTGATTATGAACTGGCAAGTCATCAGTATTTTAATCAGCTTATTCTGTCTAGTAGTAGCCTTTCATCGGTACGTTTTACCGTATATATGACCCCAATCCTAGCGATAACCAGAGAGAAAATGGCGCTGCTAAGTCAAGATTGGGATACTCATATCATAGACCCATATACGCATAAGTAACGTGACTAATAGTAAATAAACCTTTGATATCAAATCGATACCAAAGGTCTGAGGTTTAGTTAGCTAATTAACTTATAGGGCTGAGCTTAATAAGCAATTCATATTCAATAATATCAGCAATATATATAAAGTCTCGTCGCTGCTGGGCATCGACAATCAACTTCAAGTAAGCAACAGCATATTCATAGTCAGTAGGATTGAGAGAGTCAATAAAAGGCCCGACCTGAAGTGAAAAAACGCCTAAAGACTCAATCCCTTGCGCTTCACAACCGAGGCGAAGAAATTGACAACTTTGCTTTGCCACGTCAATAACTTGTTGCAATGTCATGGTTTTTTCCACGGTAAGGTTCCTTCAATATGGGCACCATCTACACTACCATTATAGAAACAGACTGTAGGGTGCTGAGCTATATATTGTTCTAAATCTCGCATGTAGCCTTTAAAGTTGGCCATGGTAGCGACTTTATCCCCATGGCTATTAAGTAACCAATGTTTAGGTTTTTTAGCCACGTGACTCCAATCTTGCCAATGAGCATGACTTTGGCCAAAGGGAAAGCAAAAATCGGCACCAAGCAGTAACAAATGATCAAAACCGAGCTTAACGGCAAAATCAATGGCAGGGTGGATCACACTGCCGCCACTAAATAGCCGGGTCTTTGGGTGAATCCGATTAATATCGTCGTATAAGACCCCTAATGAATAGCATGAGAACCTTGATCCCGGCCAAGCCAACAAAAAATCGTTAGCCAACCGTGGAAAATAAACTAATGCAGTCTTATGTAGCAACTGCATATTAACATCCTCAAATAACTTAATAGCAACCGGGTCAATGGACACGACAACATCAGGAATTATCCCATGTTCTAACAAAGGCTTAACTGATGCATCAAGCGCAATCAGCAACACATCTGGCTCAACGCCTTTGCTTAACCATTTGTAGTGTTGCATTAATGTTGGCCCAGTTGCTGCGATAACGACCCTACGATATTTTGAGCAATCAAAGTTGAGAATATCATCATCAGTTGCTACGAGCTGTTGATTCTCTATCAACACTTTTTTTATTTGTGCATTATTTTTATTATGCCGCTGATGAATGAATTCATCGGCTAACTCTAACTCAATTCGGTCGCGCAATTGCGCAGCTTGATCTTGAGCTAACACCAATTCGGCGGGCAGCGCGATAAATGGGGCACACACTTGCTTGCATTGTTTAAAAGAAAACAAATTGGTTCGAGGCTCAGCTAACCAATGACTGTGGTCAAAAAAAGCTAAAGAATAATAAAATATTGAAAAATTTAGAATATAAACATTAAGCTCTTTTAATTCCGTTCGATTTAGTAATTCACTCTGAACAGATCCAATACCCACACCGTAAACATGCGCTATCGCTGAGTTGCTACTTATCTGCTCACATTGTAATTTCGCCTCAGCGATTGGCTCATAATTACTGGTTAACTGTATGTTGTCGATCACCAAGGTATGCTGTTGCCGTTCTACTTTTACTGACTGGGGATCAACCAGTTCAAGCTCAGTGATGAACAGTGGCCAACGTTGAGCAATAATGGCTATATTACGTTCGAAGACTAAATCACTCATTGAGGCGTTCTCGTTTAATGGCATCTAATTGAGCTAGACCTTCCAGTGCCAATGAAAAACCAGGAGATAACTGCAACACATGTAAATAAGCCATCTGTGCCGAATCATTAGCGCCCATCGCGACAAAAATACGTGCAAGGTTTATCCAACTATTGTGATCATTAGGATACTTCTCTAAATAAATAGAATAAGCATCAATCGACTGTTCCCTTTTACCATTATTCCATAAAACCTGCGCATACAAGTTCAAACTGTTATCTGATTTCTGTGCTAGCTGTGCTAGTACAGCCTCAGCCTGTTCTAATTGCTGATCTTCAATCAGTACATTTGCAAATAATTTTAGGGGAAATTCGTTTAACTGCTGCCAATTAGCTTGATAAAAGGCCTCTATCGATTGGGTGTTCTCTCTTAATAACAAGCACAAGTAAGCTTGCCCTAGGTGAGCTAGGTGTCTTGCTGTAGTAGGCTCATCTTTAACTGCATGCAACATGGCAATGATCACCGTTAGACCTTCAGTGTTTTTTTGACCAAACAGCTGCTTTAACTTAATAGGCACCCCTCTAAGGTGTGGCTGAGCAACATTAGCATATTTATGATTAAGCTGATCATAATAAAGGGACTTTTCCTGTGCTAGTGTTATCAATTGTTGTTTGTTTGTTTCAGACATAACCCCAGTATGATATTTGTGCCACTTATTAACACGACCAAACTCTTGGTGTCTTCGCCATTGCTCTATTAGAGACTCGAAATCAATCTCATCGTTAACAATATCATTGGTTAAACTCAGCCGTTGCTCTGCGGTCTCAATGTAGGTTAAGTAACTACTAACACCACTTAAATAAGCCTCATAATAAATCTGGCCCTTCTTAAAAATTTGTAACTCTCCCCACTGTGACTTGTCAGGTCCCCCTAGTAACTTAACAAAATCCCTAATAGCAACTTGTTTAATACTTGTACTGGCCAACTGGTACTTACCATTGAGCTGTTTTTCAATTTGATCCATTTTACGTTTGGCTTTGTCACGTTTAGCACTGGACCCATTTGCTTGATAAAACATTTCATTGTGCTGTAACGCTTCAATGGCTAAAGTTCTTATTGCTAATAATTGCTGTTTAAATCGTTGCAACTCAGTTTTAACTTTTTTATTATCTGCAAGAACAGCTTCTTTGGTAGGGACTCTAATATAAGAGTCTATTATTTTCGAGGGTGATCGTTCTACCATTTCGAGTATGACATCTGATGTTAAGCAATGCTTTATACCTGCTATAACTTTGGCGTCTTGGGACAAGTTAAACACTTCAATACCAAGAGGTATTGCAAGTTTAACTTGTTCGGCTAAAACATCTGCGGCGACTACAAGCCCCATGATTGTTTCGGCTTTATGGCCCGAATATGTATCAACCCATAAGCCGTCTCGCGAGACGTTTTGTGCTCTGACAGATTCAACACTGCCTTCTGCATGTGTTGTTCCATCTCGGCGATAGCACAAATCAATACCGGTTAAATATATACGAGAACAACCAAGTTCAACCGCAGCCAACAGAGCGGCATTGGCAACGGTTGGGCCTGCTAACGACGAATTAGTTTGGTTAATTGGACTGTCCCAAGGCAAACGTTGCCCCATATATACACTTTGGCCCTGCCACTGTCCCAGTAATGCAGGCGCAACATGATTCGCATGAATTAATAATATTTTGTCATCAAATTCAAGGCACTCTTTGCTCAACTCAAAACTCAACTGCTGTGGATCTATCGAGCAAAAAATATCAGGTGTGACCCCAACACTTTGTAAACGTTTGGCAATGCGAGAAACAGCAATAACCAAGAGCTGTTTTCTATTATTTATCACCCACTGCAAATCATTATCAAGGGAGGGGCCCCCGCCAAGAATTACACAGGTTCGCCCTTTAAATGCGCCCTGTAATAGCGTCAAGGGCAACACATTATCAGCACAATTTGCAATTTGCTTTTCAACAAAAGCTAGATTACTAAAAGCGGCATTTGTCCGGAAAATTAAGTCGTCCAAATAATATTGAACATCAAGAGAAACTTGATGATATTGATGATTCGTTGCATAAACTTCAGCCAATGAACGAAAAACACGGATCGTGCCAGTATATAAATAACAAGACATTGCCTCGTTATTAAAACCATTAAGCCACTCCTCCGCAGTGCAGAACATTATTTGATCTTGCCATTGTGTGGGAACTTCAGGTCTGATTAAGTCTATATATTGTGGTAACTCGATGAAAACAAACTTGGAATTCTCAGCTATGCCATGCTCAAAAAGGTACTGAACCAGCAGGCCAGAATCGGTGCCAATGATAATATTGTAAAAATCTTCTTGCCACAGTTGTTGTTTGAATAAACTGTTATATACGACTTTAGACTCAACTTCTAATAATGAATCAGCATTAACCGAGTATAAATACTGCTCACCAAATTTGTTTGTTAGCACCGGTTCATTGCTGACATCTAGTTGGCTTTGCTCGATTACTTCCATTTGAGATCCATTTTTATGTTGAAGAACAAGCAACGATTATAACGTGTTTATTTTAATCGTGTACATCGCTAAATAACGGTTCAACCTATTGTATTCATGATTAAATAAAATAGCATTAACGAATATTATTCATTTAATCGTTATCATCTAAAAATACTAGGTTATGCACTAATTAATGAGGTAATATAAACACTATATTTAAAGATACTACGTTGGAGCGGCTAATGATTAGACGATCAATTAATACCTATAAACAAACCAGTATTTCAGGAGCTGCTGACGACTCTCCTCATCAACTAGTCTCTGCTATATACAGACAATTACTCGGCAATATTGCTGCGGCTAAAGGCGCAATCGTCCAAAATAATATTGAAAAGCGTAACGAACTGATCAGTAAAGCGACGATGTTAATTGGTATCTTAGAACAATCTTTGGATTTCGAACAAGGCGGGGATATTTCTGACAATCTGGCGTCATTATATGAATATGCTACATTTTTATTATTCGAAGCTAATAGTAAAAATGATCCAAACAAGTTAGAAGAAGTCATTCAACTTATATTACCGATAAAATCGGCTTGGGATCAGATCCCAACCGAGGCGCGTAATAAAGTGGGGTTTATCAACTAAGTGATGTTAAATGAGCAATTTCAGCAAGCAATTGAACTATCAAAACAATTGATAGCGATTTTCCAATCAATGGATATAGCCGCTGATAATTCAACATCTCTACTGCATGCATCTCAGTTACTGCAGCAACGTGACAAACATATAAAGAGTATTTTTTCATCACAGAATCAGCAAGAATTAATCGACTGCCAGTTATTGCTCAAGGAATTTATGGAGTACGATGCACAATTGCAAAAGGTATCTTCTGTGCTCAAGCTAAATATGAGTAATAAAATTATTCAACAAAAGCGTAAGACCAAGGCAACTCAGGCTTACATTCAAAAATAAAGCGCCTTAAAGGTAATGCAGATCAGTTAAGACTAAATTGCTTGCTTTTTTAGTCAATGAGATCAGAATCCGATGATTGCAATCATCGGATTTTTTTATGCCTCTGAGTTACGATTTTTACAGCCTGTCGAACTTCTCTCCTGACAGCTTCTCTTCCTTAGCTGAAGTTCTATCCCCTGAACTGATTGATAAGTGCTTAAGCGAATCCGGCGTAGCGACGTTAAGAAAGCGCCGCTTACCACTAGACATGATGGTTTGGAGCATCATCGGTATGTCTATTTTTCGTGATATGCCGATGCGGGATATTGTCAATAAACTGGATATTTTATTACCTGGTAATCGTCCTTTCGTAGCGCCTAGCGCAGTTGTCCAAGCGAGACAAAGACTAGGCACTGAAGTAATAAAAAAAATATTCTACCAAACTCAACAACAGTGGCATCAGCATACACCTCACCCTGACTGGTGCGGGCTCACGTTACTTGGTGTTGATGGAGTTGTGTGGAGAACATTAGATACCGCTGAAAATCAAAGCGAGTTTGCTAAAACTACAAACGGGAAGCGCGAATCTGGTTATCCTCAAGTACGGATGGTTTGCCAAATGGAGTTAACAAGCCACCTTTTAACAGGCGCGTCATTTGATAGTGTGTCGGTAAGTGAAATGAACTTAGCTGCGGATTTAATACAAACAACGCCAGACAACTCTTTGACCTTGTTTGATAAAGGTTTTTATTCGCTAGGATTACTTCACCGTTGGTCAGAAACAGGGGTACAGAGGCACTGGTTATTGCCTTTGAAAAAAGGAACTCAATACGAAGTCGTCAGAAAGTTAGGTCGCTTAGACAAAATTATCAGGCTTAAAACATCCCCTCAAGCCCGAAAAAAATGGCAGGATTTACCGGATACTATTGAAGCGAGATTAGTGACAAGAACCATAAAAGGCAAAGAGTATACGGTGATCACATCGATGGTCGACCCGATGCGATTTCCCGTTGCTGATATTGCTGACTTGTATGCTCATCGGTGGGGAATTGAGCTAGGATATCGCGAAATGAAGCAGTATATGCTCAAGAATGAGTTGACGCTAAGAAGTAAGAAGCCAGAAATGGTACGGCAAGAATTATGGGGTGCGTTACTGGCCTATAATTTAATACGCTTTCAAATCGGTAAAATGGCGTACAGCTTAGATAGCATATTGCCAATACAGTTAAGTTTTAGTCGCGCATCGGCTTATATAATTCAACAGTTATCTATCATGCCGCATCTTTCACCGGGTAAAATACCAAAGGCCGTCAATGATATGTTGAGTATGGCAAAGTCTTTTCTATTGCCCGAACGAGGCGAGCGAAGTTGCCCTAGAATAGTAAAATCAAGACCCAAACGTTACGCTGAAAAGAAACCAAAAAAATGCGCATCAGCTCTTAACTGACACGCATTACGCCTTAAAGGCGCTTTATTTTTGGTTGGCAAACGATTAGTTATTATTATTCACCACGCCAGGCATGCTGTTAAGTTGCCCCATTACGAAACTACTGGTAGCACTCATCGATGCTACCATAGCATCCATCGCATTGTATTGGGCGAATAATCTCGTCTCATACTTATCCATTTTTAACGTAAATGCCTCCATACTCTCATCAAGTCGAGTCATTTGTTTGTTGTAACCCTCGACTCGACTATCCACTAAACCACTACTTTCAGTATAGTTTTTGATGAATGAATCCATCGATGCAGCAAAACCCGGAGACGAGTCGCTACCAACAAAAAATTGCTGCACAGCCGCTGGATTTGTACTAAGCTGATTATCTAGTTTTTCCTGATCGAACGACAAGACACCGTAACGGTCGGCACTAACACCCAACTGAGTTAGCGATAAATCCCCGCCATTGCCTGTATCATACGATGAACTTAAAAAACTCCGTAGTTTTGAGGTTACACTACGCAACATTGAGTCACCAGATAATATGCCAGAGGCTTCGTCTTCGCCGCCCCCCTTGGTCATTTTCTTTACTAAGTCCGTTAATTCATTATACGAAGAAACAAATGATTTAAGACCTTCTTCAACTATTTTATTGTTCTCTTCTATACCTAAGCTAGATTTTTCGTCCACACCATGTGATTTCAAGACATCAATAGTGACCCCTTGAATAGCATCTTTAAATACATTGGTCGAACTAGTCAATTCGATAGCACCATCAACAGTGATAGATGCATCTTTTGCTGGCGTCAGCTCGGTTAAACTCGCTGTTGTTAAGTCCGAAACTCGTCCGGTCGCGCCAGATGCAGAGACATTAATTGCATTAGTAATACCAGTTTCTTTAGCGCTTAACACTAATCGTTGGGCACCACCAGCTTCTGTAATAATTGTCGCTGTTGTTGATGTATTATCAGAGGAGTCATTAATTTTGTTGCGGATATCAGCCAAGGTATCTGTAGTATCAACCACTATATCGAACGTTGAACTCGCATCAGCTGTTGCAAATGTTAAAGTGCCACCTCCTACCGCTTCTGTATCAGTAAATGTAGAGCTCATGGATTTATGCGCCTGAGCTAAATTATTAACTTTTACATCAAACTGGCCAAGCTGAGCTGTAGTATCGGAGGAAACTTTGATAAATTCATCAGTTCCTGTCGCCGTGCTTTCTTTAAAGCTTTTGGCCTTGCTGAGGTCTTCCATCGATGTTTGTAGTTTATCTAAAGCACTTTTAAAAGCACCCATTGCTGAGATACTAGTTGTTAAGTCGGACTTCTTGTCCGTCATTCGTGTTTCAAAAGGTAGCTTTTCAGCATCCACTAAACCGTTAACAATATCACTAACTGGAACCCCAGAACCAATACCTGTAAAGGAAATACCTGACATAAGTCACCTCGAAATCGAAATTAATAATTACACGTTACGCTTTTGAATTTACAAAATTTCCTGCAGCATCAGACAGATTAGAAATTAAATCTAATACTTCTTCAGAGGGATACTGTCTAATAACGTCTTTAGACTCACGATCAATGACTTTAATAACATCACGACCAGAATCTTTGTCGACACTAAATTCTAAGCCCTTATTCAACGAACCAACAAAATCTTGCAACTTTTCAGCCATCTGTTCGAGTTGTTGACGTTGCAAAGGAGCTTGTTGTTTGGCGTCATCATCGACTTTATCGCTAGCAGATTGGCTAGGTATAGCTTTAGGCTCTTGCGCCGGAGCTGAAACAGTTTGGTTACCGGCCAATGAAGGGGGTAACTTTGAGCTTCTCTCAACTTGATCATTACTCGAGACACCTCGATTTTCTGGCGTATTCGCTGCATTTGTTCCTGATGCAGTTAATGATAAATCAATATTCATATCACTTCCCCTTGATGAGCCAACCTACTAATTGATTATGCCAAACAACGCATGCTATTTAAACCGTTAAACGCATTAAACCGTTGCTGAATTTTCAGGCAACGGTTTAACAACAGACTTATGAAACTTATTATTTTACGACAGTTACAAAGTCATTTACCTTAACGTTAGCCTAATAAGCTTAGTGCTGATTGTGGCAACTGATTTGCTTGCGCCAAAATTGAAGTACCCGCCTGCTGTAAAATCTGATTACGTGTCATGGCTGCTGTTTCTGTCGCAAAATCAGTATCACGAATACGGCTACGAGATGCAGATACATTCTCTTCGATATTAGCCAAGTTAGAAATTGTGTGCTCAAAACGATTCTGTACCGCACCTAAATCAGCGCGTTGATCATCAATTGTCTTAATCGCAGCATCAATAGTTGCAATTGCACCACTTGCGCCAGTCTGAGATGAGACAGATAGGCTATCTACGCTTAACGCTGCTGCGTCTAGGTCAGCAATTGTGATTGTAATTGTTTCACCAGCATTTGCTCCGACTAAAAAGTCAACGCCGCCAGACATAGTACCATCAAGTAATCCTGTATCACCAAATTTAGTAGTATCAGAAATACGTGTTAATTCTTCAGTAAGCGCTGCAACTTCTTTTTGAAGTGACGCACGGTCAGCACTAGAGTTTGAACCGTTAGCAGACTGTACAGAAAGGTCTCGCATTCGCTGTAAAATGTTAGTTGACTCACCTAACGCCCCTTCTGCAGTTTGCGCCATTGAAATGCCATCGTTTGCATTTCGCTGTGCAACACCTAATCCGTTAATTTGAGAAGTTAAGCGGTTTGAGATTTGTAGGCCAGCCGCATCATCTTTAGCACTGTTAATCCGCATACCAGAAGATAGACGTTCCATCGAAGTTGACAATGCATTAGTTGAACTGCTTAGGTTACGCTGACCGTTTAAAGACGCTGCGTTAGTTTGTACGAATAAAGACATAATAAATCTCCTGATTACCGAGTCGCTAAAGTTTTAATAGGTTGGGGGCTGTTCCCCCGATAATTAACTTAACGGCATCAGTTGAAGAAACTTTAAGCTTTTTTCATTATATTTATAAAAAACTTAATAAATAAACATAACATGCTGTTTTTTAATAAAATTATATTTAAAAAATATTAACAATAATGCTTACTTTGTTATTAGAGCATTAAAAACGACAAAAGCCCATCCATAAGGATGAGCTTTTGTCAGGTGCGCTAGCAGTAGTGTTGTTACGGCAACAATTAGCCGCCTAATAATTGAACCGCTGCCTGTGGCAACTGGTTGGCCTGAGCTAAAATTGAAGTTCCGGCTTGTTGCAATATTTGATTCTTAGTCATATTAGCTGTCTCCGTCGCAAAATCCGTATCGCGAATTCGGCTTCTTGCAGCCGAGTTGTTCTCCACGACGTTTGACAAGTTAGAGATAGTAGACTCTAAGCGATTTTGAATTGCACCCATCATCGCACGGTTACTATCAATGAAGGCTAACGCTGAATCGATTACTTCAATTGATAATTGTGCGCCCAGTGCGGTGCTCACATCAATAGAGTCAACTGCGTCGAGCGTTGCTGCTGTAACAGCCGTTGCGGCAACGGACACGTCACTACCTTCAACCGTATAGTTTATTGGTGATGACAAACGAACCACGCCCGTTGATGTTGCGGCTGGCGTCGCTGCAGCTAAGGTAAAAGTACTACCAGTTGCAGCGCCTTCGTAGCCCAACGCAGACATTGGCACATCACCGGTACCAATAAAGCCGGCAATATCAATGTCGTCACCGCGCTCACTAGTCATCACCACTTTACCGTTAACCACTTCGGCTGAAATCCCGGTTTTACCCGACACTTTATTAATCTCATTAACTAGTGGACTAACTTCTGTATCTGTAACAGCAGCTGATACTTGGATTGGTGTACCATTAGAGCCCGTTAACTGAAATGATAATGAGCCACCACCAGTAAAATTAGCCATGCTTAACGATACAGAGGTTCTTGCATCCGCGCTGGCCGATGAACTGCTGTTATTTATCTCATCAGCAAGATCTTTCGCCGAGGCGCCTGTCGAACCTAGGTTACTATTAGTGCCCTCTGAACTGACAATTTCCAAGTCACCAGCTACGGAATTCGCCGCGCCAACCGCCCCGAACCCCACGCTGCCATCGCCAGCAATATCGGTAGAGTATGAGCCAATATCTTTAGCACCAAAAGCAGCCAAAGACATATTAATGGTTTCAAACGATTTAGCACCTACTTGGAAGTTTTCTGTGCCAAAAGAACCGTCAAGTAATTTTCGCTCACCAAAGGTAGTGGTTTCTGAAATTCGGCTCAGCTCTTGTTGAAGCTGGGTCATTTCTTCTTGAATTGCTCGGCGATCTTCTGGTGCATTCGAGCCGTTAGCTGCTTGAATAGACAGATCACGCATTCGTTGCAAGATATTGGTTGATTCTTGCAACGCACCTTCCGCTGTTTGCGCCAAAGAAATACCGTCACCACCATTTCGCATAGCAACATTAAGACCAGTGATTTGCGAGGTTAATCGATTTGAGATTTGTAAACCAGCCGCATCGTCTTTGGCGCTATTAATCCGTAAACCTGAAGATAGTCGCTCCATTGATGTTGCTAATGAATTACCTGATTGACCTAAGTTACGTTGTGCATTCAACGATGACACATTTGTTTGTACTGTAAGAGCCATTAGATAGCCTCCACGTTAATGGCTGATGCATCAACGTATGATGCCAACAAGCCGGTATAATTATTAAAGTTACTGCTTAGCTGATTAGATAGATGCAACTCGTATGCCAGAGTGTGACTTTTTTGTGTGGTATTGTTCTTTTTTTGTCAGATTCGAGCTGGGTCGAGGTTTGCGAGGTTTTATAAGCGAGTAACATTTGGATTAATTAATGATTCATAACGAAAAAACCAGTCAATTTTATGACTGGTTTAATATTCTCTAATAGCTTTGCCAGCGGCAAGCAGCTTACTGCCTATATATTGACAATTATTGCCGCATTGTTACAGGAAGTTCAACAAGCTCATATTTTGAACTTGTGAAAATGCCGTTTGCGATGCCTGCAAGGCAAGTTTTTGCCGCTCGAACTGTGAAATAGCCTCAACCATGTCTAAGTCTTCAAGACTAGAGCGTGATGTTTCTAATGTCAGATCATAATCGAGGTGACGTTCATTCTGACTTTCAGTAAGTTGTAATCTGGTGCCAATTTCGGCACGAACATTACCCAATTTGATTTGGCTAGCATCGACATTACCAATAATATGACCGATATCTAACTGGCGCTGAGCTTCATCAATGCCAACACCGTTAGGAGATCTCATCCAATCAATCGCTTGGTTGATGGTTGAGAAAATATCCACACTGTCTTGTGGCGTTAGTTCTATGCTATCACCATCTTGTGGTTGCTTGGTGATAACTACTTCAACACCGTTGAAAGTGATCGGCTCGCCAGCAACATAAGGCTGCGTCGTTGTTGGTAAAACAGGAAAAACTTGGCTAGGTGTTGAATCAAAAACAGTAAACTCCATATCACCCGTCGCTGGGTTTGCTACAAAATCTATCTTATAATCATCTTTTACATAACTTGCGCGGTCAGATATCACAGCACTAGAAACGATTGCTCGATCAACAGGCTCATCGATGGCTGAGCTAGCTCCAGCAACTAGTTTATAAGTTGGCTTAAAATCACCAACCGCATTTGGCACCGACATGAATACATTTTGACCTGAATCACTCGTTGCTACCTGTACCCCTGGGCCAATAGTCGTTTCACGCTGGCCATTATCACCAACATAATTAGTGCTATTGTCTGATTGACGCTCAAAAGGTGGCGTGGTTGTTTGAAACCCCCCAAAGATATAACTGCCCGATTCATCTCGGCTATTTGCTAGTGATAATAATTCGTCATAACGTGCCTCGAGTTCTTCCGCAATTGCGGCCCGAGCCCCATCATCATTTCCAATACTATTACCTTGAAGGATCAAGTCTTTGACTCGAAACATTACATTTTCAGCGGATTCAATCGCACTTTCTTCGACATTAATTCGAGTTTCTGCGTAGTTAATGTTGGTCTGATACTGTTCTGTTAACGCTTGTTCCTGGCGAATATTTAAAATAGAATTGGCGGCAATTGCATCATCACCCGCTGTAACAACTCGCTTACCTTCTGATATATTTAGAATTGACTGATTGACATCAGATTGGCGGTTAATGATATTTTGAGTATTTTTACTATAAAATTGACTGGTCGAAATTCGCATTATCTACTCCTTATCGCGCCGCTTGAAGCAAGGTTTGAAAAATTTCATTGGCGGTAGAAATCACCCGAGCACTGGCTGAATAAGCTTGTTGAAAACGTAATAAATTTGACGCTTCTTCATCAAGATTAACCCCAGAGGTATTGGACATTCTTGCGGTAGCTTGATCATATAAAGTCTGCGTTGCTCCCGCTTCAATATTGGCCGTCGAAGATTGCGAGCCAATATTGGTTACCGCTTCTTCAAAAACATCAGCCAGGGTTGAACGGCCATTGTTCATTAATTTCTGATCGTTGAGTTGCGACATCGCTAACATGTTTTTAGAGTTACCAGAATCAAAGGCGTAATCAATATCGTAAACCTCGGGTGCATTAGATGTTTGGCCAATCGGATCGCCTGTCAGTTTAAAGGTCATGCCTGCGGCCTTAAATTCTAACGAACCACCACTATAACTGGTTATCGGCGCACCACTGAGATCTGTCACCGGTACCGGTGTGCCAGTGCTGTCAACCATGTTCAAATTAAAAGTACCAACAGGTGCTTCATAGGCTTGTAACGATAGCCCCCCTGCTGCGGTCGGAAAATCTCCAGCAGTAGCATCGTCAACACTGGTAATGGTTAATTTAGCGGTATTAACATTATCTGCTGATGGATACACCTCAACAATTGATGAGGCTGCAATTTGTTCTGGTGTGGTTAAATTTACCTCAAGATTCGAGCCGCCAAGTCGTGTTGGCTGCAGTTCGAACTGGTCTCCATCAAGTGGGACCCCACCCGCTTCTTTAAAGATAAAACCAGTATTGGGGTTAGTCGCCTCAAAAGAACGGGCACCAACTGCTGGAGCAGGAGCCTCAGCAACCAGCGTCATCGCCTGTGACACACCACTGGTTAGATTAGTCATGGTGTAAGTACCACCCGAATAATCAAGGCGGTAATCATCACTCGTCAGTTGATTCACATCGGTGATTTCAACCCCGCCGATCAAGGAACCAGTATTAGATGTTGCACCAAGTGAACGCAGTCGCACAGCATCGACATCATTAATATCTGTAAATAAATTTTGCCCTGTTAAACCATTAAGATCTACACCTTGTGATTGCGATGTATTAAAAGTGTCGGCAATCGCGATAGCAGTGAGGCCAACTTTATTAATCGTTTCGGTTAACGGACCATCACGATAAGATATCAAAGCACCAACTGAGCCGCCCATACTTTTGCCATCAATGCGTTGCTGGGAACCTGAAGGGGCTTCAATAATGACCTGTAATTGTTGTGGATCAGGCGAACCAGCAACAGTATTCACAGCAAAACTGTGGGTTCCTGTCACTAAAGTTTGACCGTTAGCAATATAAACATTCATAGAGCCATCTTGAGTTGGCACCGTTGTAACCTTAGTAAACTGTGCTAATTCTGTAATTAACTTATCACGCTTATCAAGTAAATCATTAGGTGAAGCGCCACCGCCCGAAGCGGTTACCACATCGCGATTAACTCTGGCCAATTGCGCTGCAATCGCAGTCATACGTTCCGCTGACGTTTCGAGATCATCGTTGACCGCACTATATTCGGCGCTTAATGTTCGTTGCATCGACTGAGTACTTACTGCTAAGGTTTCGGCCTTTGCTAACATCACTTCACGCAGACCGATATCACCAGGTACATCTACCAAGGAATTTGCAGCAGCAAATAAGCTATTAAGAGATTTTGTAATATCGGGACCAATCAATGACATGGTTTCATCAAGACGAGCTAATTTACTGGCACTGGTTTGCGCGCCACTGTTAGTCGTTTGATTAAATACCACCTCATTGTACCTAAACTGATCAAAGACTCGCTGTACTTCTTTAATTTGACTACCAGTACCTAAAAAGTCAGAACCAGATTTAAAAGGAGAAGTGGTGTCTTGAATGATCCGTTGGCGTGAATAACCTTCGTTATTGACATTGGCAATATTATGGCCAGTGGTGGATAACTGTTGTTGGGAAGTTAATAGCCCACTGACACCTAGTTGTAATAAATCAACGCCCATAACAGCATCCCTTAATAGCTAATATGCAAAACTTAGTAACCGCTCAGCCAGCTGTTTAAAATTAACGTGCGAGCTCTGTTACTTTTTTCAACACGCCAATAATCTTATTCGCATAATTTGGATCAGTGGCGTACCCTGCTTCTTGTAATGAATGCAAATAGCTTGCCGGATTGCTAATATTTTTCATTGCGTCTTGATAACGAGTTGAATTTTTAATAAAACCAACATAATCGTTAAAGCTTTGCTCAGCGTTTTCGTAACTTCTAAACTTCGCCTGCTCACGTACAGCAACGCCCTCACGGTATTCAAGGGTTTTAACACTGGCTTTATCGCCCTGCCAACTTCTGTCAGCTTTAATGTTAAATAAGTTAAAGCTAGTATCGCCATTTCCCTTTGCGACAATTTTTTGACCCCAGCCCGTCTCTAAAGCGGCCTGTGCTAGTAATACTCCAGGTGAGCCGCCAAGCAATCGTGCCGCTTTTTTGGCGTATGGCATCAGCTTATCGACAAACTCTTGGGGTGAATTGAAGGTCATAGCTACTGGGCTAGCTGAAGTCTGCGCAGCGTTAGCATTAGTAGTAGCATTAGTTGTGACTTGAGATGACTTAGCTGTTTCAATGTCTGTCTTAACTTGCGTGTCGCTGGCCGGTTTAACCATGTCTAATGCCTGTGTGCGCAAGGCTGATGCCGGCATATAGTTGCCTTTTTGCGCTCCAAGCTGTTGCACAATTAAATCAGCCAAACCTAAACTGCCTTGCTCACTTAAATTCAACGCCATTTGCTGATCGTGCATGTCGCGATACATCTTGGTACCAGCACCATTAAACGGCGAATCTTCAGACTCAAAACTGGCATTAGCTTGACGCATGCTCTTAAGCAACATTTGCATAAAAATGCCTTCAAACTTTTTGGCGACTTTCTCTAGCGCTTTATCACCATCGTCCTGCGCTTCTTTACGCAAATTATTAAGCGATGATATGTCTTGAAAGTTATCACCAGCACCGTTGGTTAATGGTCGGGAAAATGTATTAGTTAGATTATTCATCATGTTCCCCTTAAATTACGATCAGTTCGCCGTGCAACGCACCGGCTTGTTTTAAGGCTTCTAAAATAGCCATTAGATCTGAGGGTGAGGCACCAATTAAATTAACCGCTCGCACCAATTCATCTAAAGTTGTACCTGGCGCAAAAGTGAACATCCGAGAATCATCTTGTGTGACATCAACAATCGATTGGCCAGCCACAACAGTTTCACCGCCTGCTAGTGGATTGGGTTGAGAAATAACAGGCGACTCGGCAATGGTTACTGTTAATGAACCATGTGTTATTGCCGCAGGCATTAATCTTACTTGCTGACCAACCACTATGGTGCCAGTGCGTGAGTTAACTATAATTTTTGCCGCAGCAGTCGCTGGTTGTACGTCAAACTCTTCTAGCGTTGCTAAGTACGATACACGCTGTGAGACATCGCGCGGTGCGCTAACACGAATAGACGTAGCATCAAGTGGTTGCGCAATGCCCTCGCCTAATACTTGATTTATCACCTGTGCAAAGCGCTTAGCCGTTGAAAAATCTGAATGGTGCAAATTAAAGGTAATGTAATCGCCCTGAGCAAACGAATTGGCCACTTCACGTTCAACTATAGCGCCATTTGGAATACGACCTACAGTTGGAGTGTTTTGAATAACTTTAGAACCATCTGCGCCCTCAGCGCTAAAACCTGAGACCATTAAACTACCTTGAGCAACCGCGTAAATATTGCCATCAAGGCCCTTGAGGAAAGTACGTAATAAGGTACCGCCACGCAAACTTTTTGCACTGCCAACCGACGAAACAGTAATGTCAATTGTTTGACCTGGTTTTAAGAAGGGGCCTAAATCAGCATGAATAGCGACAGCTGCAACATTTTTTATCTTTGGCTTGATGCCCTCAGGCATTGATATGCCAAAATTACGTAACATCGTGACAAAACTTTGATCGGTGAACGGACTTTGTTCACCAGTGCCCGGTAAGCCAACGACAAGCCCATAACCAACTAGCTGGTTTGACCTTACCCCCTGAACTGAGGCTAAATCTTTGATTCTTTGTGCATTAGCATGATTAACACTAACCAAGAACAAAGCTATTACTAGTGTAATTAACGATAAAATGTTGTTGTTTTTCATAATGGATCACCTGACGAATATTTGACGATTTAAAACGGCCACCATGTACCATTGAAGAATCGTGCCAACCATCCACTTTTTTGGCTATCGGCAAAAGATCCGGTGCCAGAATACTGAATTCTAGCGTTGGCTATCTTAATTGATTTGATTTGATTATCGGCGCTTATGTCTTGTGGACGTACCATTCCGGTTAACCGAATAAATTCATCGCCGTTATTTAAAGTGATCCATTTTTCGCCCCGTACAATTAAATTACCATTGGCTAAAACTTGAATAACATTAACTGAGATTGAGCCAGATAGGCTATTTGACTGATCAGCATTAGCAGCACCAGAGAAGTCACTGCTTTGCGTTAATCCTACTTCAAGTGGATTGCCCATAATGCTAGCGGTTCTCCCCATAAAGGTCGGTGGCGTTAAGGTGAAGTTGTTATTTTTTGACGAATCATTAGCCGCTTTTTTCTTTGCTTGGGTTTTTTCGCTTAAAATAACTTCAATAATGTCACCAATATTGCGAGCTTTAACATCTGCATACAAACTATCAAGGTTGTTTTGATTAAATAACGAGCCAGTTGCTATGACATTTTTCGGTACCGGTGCCGGAATAATTGGCGCGTAATACGGATCGTCTGCAATAGGTTTAGTGGCGGTCGAGCTACACCCTGAAAGTAAAGTGACCGACAATATTAATCCTGACAATAATAGTTTCATCTGCTTAATTCCTATAACTGCTGAGTAACAAAACTCATCATTTGATCAACCGCTGAAATAACCTTTGAGTTCATTTCATAAATACGCTGTGATTCGATAAGGTTAACTAACTCTTCGGTCACATTAACATTCGATGTTTCTAACGCGCCTTGACGGATCATTCCCAAACCATCGGTGCCAGGGGTTCCTTGCTGTGGGGCGCCACTGACGCCTGTTTCGCGGTATAAATTCTGCCCAACGGGTTCAAGCCCCTGCGGGTTAATAAAATTAGACACCGTTAACTGACCAACCACGGTATTTTCTGCTTGCCCCCCAATACGCACCGACACTTCACCTTCACTAGACACGGTAATACTTTGAGCGTCAGGAGGGATAGTTATAGTCGGCTGCAAAACATGGCCGCTACCAGGGGTAACAATTTGCCCCTCTTCATTGAGCATAAACTGACCATTACGGGTATAAGCAATATTGCCGTCAGGTTGCAGAATTTCAAAAAAGCCAGGCCCTTCGACCATCATATCTAACGAGTTTTCTGTCGTTAGCATATTGCCTTGCGAGAATTCTTTTTGCGTTGCGACGACTTTGGTACCAGCACCTAACATTAGGCCCGCCGGTAACTCGGTATTTTGTGATGATTTGCCGCCGGGCTGATTAATATTTTGATAGAGTAAATCTTCAAATACTGCACGGCTCTTTTTGTAACCTATGGTGCTGGCATTGGCCAGGTTATTTGAAATTGTCGCAATATCTGTTTGTTGGGCATCTAAGCCTGTTTTACTTATCCATAATGCTGCATTCATCACAAGCCTCCAGGGGCGTCATTAATTTGTTGAGCAGTGGCTGATCTATCTAGCCAAACTCCGTCGTTCGCATCTCATTGCGTGTATTAAACAATTACGCTAAATCCCCTAACTAAACCACTTCAGTAATTCACTTAAGTTAGGCGCAATAATGAATCTTGCGAACGGTCAATTTCTTCTGCTGTTTTCATCATTTTTACTTGCGTGTCGAATTGGCGTTGCAAGTTTATTAAATCGACCATTTCACTAATGGTATTTACATTGCTGCCTTCAATCATGCCGCTAGCTACTGAGACCTGAGCATCATTTTCGAATTCACCGCCATCTTTACGTCGGAATAAACCGTCTGTGCCTTTAAATAAATCGGCTTTATCAGGATTAACTAGTGCCAGTCGGCCAGCTTCCTCGATGACGTTTTTTGGTGCGCCCTGTGGATGCACAGTAATCACACCATCATTACCAATTTTTAATTTATCGATCGGGGTGGGCACAGCAATAGGGCCAAAGTCGCCCATCACTAACAAACCTGCACTGGTACGCAACATACCTTCACTGTCAATTTGTAATGATCCCGCACGTGAAAGCGCAGGAGAACCATCTTTAGATTCAACAACTAACCAACCTTCACCTTGAACCGCAACATCAAGATCTCGCCCAGTAGTGACCATTGGCCCTGACGCAAAGTTTTGCGCTGGGCGTTCAGTCATCGAAAAGACTCGTGTCGCCATGCCCTCACCAAAAGCTTGCATTGAACGTGCTTGTTCAATATCAGCTTTAAAGCCTGTCGTTTTGGCATTGGCCAAGTTGTTTGCTCGTACAGCAGTCGCATTAAGATTTTCTTTTGCGCCACTCATGGATATGTAGAGTAGTTTATCCATCATTTGCCCCGTCAATAAAATAGCGATTAAACTAGTTATTTATTAACAAGCAATTGATGTGCCAAAAATGTACTAAGAATTAAACACGAAGGTATAAAAAGACGAGGTTTGAAGGTGATCGTGTCGTAAAAGCCCGACTGGCGGGCTATTACGATGTTCTGAGGTTACTTAGATAAATATTATCTAATTTGTAATATTGTCTGTGACAAGGTCTGATTTACTTCAAGTGCACGTGAGTTAGCTTGGAAATTTCGCTGTGCCGATATTAAATCAACCAATTCTGTCGTTAAATCGACATTGGCCTGCTCTAATGCCGCTGAATTAATCGTACCAAAAGTGCCGGAATCTGCTTCACCGGCCAGTGGCTCGCCAGAATCTAAACTTTGTTTCCATGAGGTATTACCAATTTGGGTTAAGCCTTGTTCATTTCTAAATCGGGCCATCGCAACACGTCCCAACGGTTGAGCACTCCCGTTACTGTAAGTCGCTTTAACTAAACCGTCGGCGCCAATTTCAACCCCAGTTAAACGCCCTACAGTTAAACCGTCCTGCTCTAAAGAGGTAACTTCAAACCCAGACGAAAACTGCGTTGGGCCATCTAGTCGTAATGTTAATACCTGAGTTTGGTCTGCACCGGCAGGAATAGCACCAGCACCAGGTGTACCAATTGGCTGGTAAGTGATATCAGCTGGAACATTTGGTATATGTACCCCGCTTGAGTCAAAATTTACTTGAACACCGATATGTGATGTACCTGTTGTCGCTGGCGTCATACCAACGCTCGGTGCTACCGGGTCAACTTTCGTGCCATCAACAGCGGTAAATGCTACCCAGCGATTGGGTGCTGCCGGATCATTATCTTTAACAAAATAAGAGGTCTGCACATGTGATTCGCCCAACGAATCGTAGATAGTAATAGATGTTGAATGATCATAAGTTGCTGGATCTGACAGGTCAAATGCATCTACTGATTTACCTGCCGTGCCTGCTGGTAAATTCATTGACATGGCTACTTGCGCAGATTTTAACGGAACACCAGCTGTTTCTGGAATTTGCAAACCACTAGTCGTTGTCAAATTTATGGCAGACGATGAACCGTCGGTATTAACCGGATAAGTTTGCAAATAATTACCGTTTGAATCAACGATGAAGTTTTCATTGTTTAACTTAAACGCACCAGCACGGGTATAACTTAAATCTTTACCGTCAAGGCCGTCCGAGGTCACAAAAAAGCCAGGTCCGGTAATCGCCAAATCAAGTGCATTATTGGTAAACTGTAAACTACCTTGATGAAATTGTTGGGCGACCTGTGCTGTCGTTGCGCCGTCACCCGCTTTGGTTTTCGAGTTGGTGAACAAAGATGAGGCATAAACATCAGCGAATTCTGCCCGCGACTCTTTAAAACCAATGGTATTAACATTGGCGATATTATTTGCGGTAACATCCAAATCTTTCTTGGCAGCAGCTATACCACTTAATGCGATATTAAAAGACATATTAAAATCCTCTTCCTAAATTATTTTTCGGCAACAGCCAACACATCATTAAGTGAAATGTTGCCAAGGCCTCTTAGATTTAAAATGACGCCGTTTGCTGTATTGCCCAAACTGACGCTAGCGACATGACCGTAAGTTGAAACCGCAAGTTCTTGCTGCTCGCCCTCGACTAATCCTGTTGCACTTATTTTGTAATTGCCGGCTGGAACTTCATCACCATTCTCATCGGTACCATCCCAGTTAAAGTCGTTATTACCTGCTGGGACATCAGACATGCTAATGGTTTTTATTAATTCACCCGCTTCGTTTTCAACCCGCAATTTTAAGCCACCCATTGCTTGAGGCAAACTAACCACCCCATCAATACCCTCAGCTTTTTGCTGATAACTTTCATTAGATGGTATTAGAACTTTTTGCCCCACCAAAGTAGATGCCTGCAGCGCCTGCCCGGAAGTCATAACCGAGTTAAGATCTTCAAACTGAGCGGTCATTTGTGAAATACCTTCTACGGTACTAAATGAGGCCATCTGTGTGATCATCGTATCATTGTCGACCGGCTTAGATGGATCCTGCATCGACAATTGCTGAGTTAGCAACTTCAAGAAATCTTCTTGATCCAACGACTGATTTTTACCGTCATCAACCTTAACTTGTTCTGTTTGCCACTTCATCGAATCAAGGTAAGCATTGGTGCTAGAAACTGTACTCATAAATTACCCCTTACTTGCCAAGCTGTAGTGTTTTCATTAACATTTGCTTGGCAGCATCTGCAACTTGAACATTAGTTTGATACGAGCGTGACGCTGAAATCATATTGGCCATTTCTTCCATCACATTAACATTAGGCTTATAAATGTAACCATCGTCATCTGCCAACGGGTGATTGGGATTATATTCCTGACGCAGCGGATCTTGATCTTCGACGATACCTAGTACTTCCACTTTCACTGAAGAAGAATCTTGGCCAGCGGCAGCTTCTTGCATCATGGCGGCAAAAACTGGATGCCGTCCACGGTACGTCTCTTCCTTACTACTGCTAACACTATTAGCATTGGCTAAGTTAGAGGCAGTGACATTAAGTCGCAACGACTGCGCGCTCATGCCGGACCCCGCCACATCAAAAATATTATATAAGCTCATAATTAAGCACCCTTAATGGCTAGTTTAAGCCCTTTAAATTTTCCGCCAAGAAACTGCAAACTAGATTGATATTCTAAAGCATTTTGCATATACATATTTCTTTCGACTTGGACATCAACCGTATTACCATCACCAGTATCTGGTTGATTTGGTATACGAAAGCTAGTTCCATCATTACTTGATGCATTAATATTGAAATGCTTTTCATGGGTACGCGACATGCTGGTATTCATTGAAGATTTTGCGTTACGCATTGCCGTAGCAAAATCTAAATCACGTGCTTTGTAATGAGGAGTATCTGCATTAATGATATTACTTGCGATAAGCTCAGCACGTTGCGAGCGAATGCCGACAGTATGTTGTGCTAACCCAAGTGCTTTATCAAAAGAAATTGCCATAATTTTGTCTCTCGTTACCTTTGTTATAACAAATGCAACCAGCGTGCCAAAATAGAGGCTAATATAAAATTAATTATGTGACGTGTCTAAAAACTACTGAATCACCCGTGTATAGGCTGTTTTAGACTAAATATGCGATGAGGTTTTATAAAAATTATTAAAAAATAAAGGGGCTGATTGCCCCTTTATTAATAACGTGGCGCTAAATTGCCGCTATTTAATTGACTTATATACAATGCCAGAACTGCATCGGTTCATTTCAAAGCTGTCGGTCAACCCATTAATTGATTCCGAAGCACCTAACATCAAATAGCCTTTTGAATTTATAGCCTTGGCGAAGTTGCCAAAGATTTGCCGTTTAATCTCAGGCGAAAAGTAAATAAGAACATTACGACAAAAGATAATGTCAAACTTACCTAAAATCGAAAAAGAATCTAATAAATTAAACTGACGAAACTTAACATGGCGCTGTAATTCAGGTTTTACTTGGTAACACCCTTGCGAAGAAGGCGTAAAATACTTTTGAAGTCGCTCTTTCGATAAACCTCGCCCTAACGCCAAGGCATCATATTCACCTTTGTTGCAATGCGCTAACATGCTAGCCGAAATATCAGTGGCCAGAACTTCAAACCCACGACTTAAACTGCCTGGGTTTCGAGCTTGGTACTCTAAACATGTCATCACTATCGAGTAAGGTTCTTGCCCAGAAGAACTAGCCGACGACCAAATCCTTAATGGACGTGACAGTTTGCTAAACTCCGGTAACAAGCGATTTGTCAGTAATTCAAACGGATAACGATCACGAAACCACAGAGTTTCATTAGTGGTCATAGCATCAATAACCACAGCACGTAATTCACGCTTTCGGATATCCATTACTTGTTTGATTAACTCAGACAAGCTCTGACAACTAAACTGACTTAGCAAAGGTCCTAGTCGGCTCTTTACTAAATACTGTTTGTTTTTACCTAAAACAATACCGCAGTGTTGTTCTAGAAAAGCACAAAAGTCGAGGTATTCTTTTTCTGTTAACGTATTATTTGTCACTCACGATTTCCCGAGCGGACTCAGAATGCAAAATATTAATATTTCGTTCTACCGCAGCTGCTAAATCATCAGGGTTAAATTTTGCAATAAAATCATCAGCGCCAACATTATCAACCATAGCTTGGTTAAATACGCCACTTAATGATGTATGTAAAATAACCCGCAAATCTTTCAATTTTTCTAAATTACGAATTTCGGATGTTAGGGTATAACCATCCATTTCTGGCATTTCGATATCCGAAATTAATAAACCAAGTTTTTCAGTCACCGATTTTTCACAAGTGTCAGCAAGTGCAATAAGTTGTTCAAGAGCGTCTCGACCATTTTTAGCGGTCATTAGCTCCAAACCTAACGGGGTCAATGCACGTTTCACTTGATTTAAAGCCACCATAGAATCATCAGCAATCATTAAAATTTTCTTTGTTTCACCAATGATTTCTTGTGTTTCTTCAAGTAACTCTTCACTCATCATCTCATCTGAGGGTGCCACTTCCATTAAGATTTTTTCAACATCTAACACACCAACAATATCACCTTCAACCTCAGTAACTGCAGTTAAATAGTTGGTATCACCCGCACCATCAGGTGGCGGTAATATTTGTTCCCAATTTAAGTTAATAATTCGCTCGACCGAACCCACTAAGAATCCCTGTACTGAGCGATTATATTCGGTAATAATAATAAATCGATTTTCAAGATCGTCAATAGGTTCCTGGCCTGTAGCCATACTAAGATCAATCACTGAAATTGTTTCACCGCGGATATGTGCCACACCACGAACGCTAGGGCGCAGGCTTGGCAAAGCGGTTAATCGAGGGCATTGCAGTACTTCTTTAACTTTAAAAACGTTAATTCCGTATCGATGCTTGCCATTGTTTAATTTAAATAACAGCAACTCTAGGCGATTTTGCCCAACTAATTGCGTGCGTTGGTTAACTGAATCAAGAACACCGGCCATAACAACTCCATATTATTTGACTACTAAATAAACTGATTTTGTAATAGTTTCTTCCATGTACCATTACACTACATTACACTACATATTAGACGGAAAATCTAAGATTGTTAAATCTTATAAAAAATATCAAAAATAAGATAGTCTTAAACAGATAAAATATACTTATGAACAAATTTAATTTTATTCTTACATGGTTTCTCATATTTATGTCGGCGCCGTCATTGGCTCTGACCGATAATCAATTACGTCAACAGAAAATCGTTTCCTTAGTGCATACATTTATCGATCATAAAATAAAAAGCGGCCCTAACGAAAAAATTGAAATCACAGTTAAAGCACTTGATCGTCGCAAAAAAATTAAACAATGCCCACTGGAACTTGTATTATCGTTACCTGGAAAAACTCGCTTGTCACGCAATACAACCGTTGAGGTCAAATGCCCACAACAATGGAAAATCTATGTACCAGCTCGCATCAGAAGGATGCAGCCGGTGGTGATAGCAGTTAATAACATGTCAGCAGGCACATTGTTAACAACAAGCAATCTAACGTTGGCTTACAAAGATACCTTAACACTACGTGGTTCGACGTTAAATAGGCTCGATTTAATTGTCGGTTCTAAGACTAAACGGCACGTTCAGCAAAACCAAGCAATTATTGCCAACAATATTTGTTTAGTTTGTAATGGAGACCCCGTGACAATCTATGCCAGAAGCGGTAACTTAACGATAAAGTCAGTTGGTAAAGCGTTAAAAGATGGCAGTATCGGCCAAATAATTGCAATTAAAAACAATAGCTCAGGCCGAAGAATCGAAGCGCAGGTTGTTGCAGTTGGTGTAGTTGAAATAAAATTATAAAAAAGACTAAAGGTGGGTTAAACTTTGCCGATAGTAAGGGATGAAGAATTAATTTTGTAAGGGTAATATCATGGCGATAGATATGAATAAGGTTGCTGGCAATCATAGTCAACAACTTGACAGTATAAAGCTTAAGTCTCAAAACGCTAACCAAACTGCCAAGCAAGACACAGTGCAACATCAAGCGCAAACGCAGGCTGGCAATAAACCTGAAGCTAAAGACTCAGTGTCTTTAACGCAACAGGCACAACAGTTGCATAAGATTAAGGAGAAATTAACTAATACTTCCTCCATTAATCAAGAAAAGGTCGACAATATTCGCAAAGCAATTTCAGCCGGTGAATATAAAGTTGATCCGCAAAAACTCGCTGCTAATATGGCAAAGTTTGAGGAAGCGCTACTAACGGGCCGCTAACATGAATATTGAACAACTAACGCTACAATTAAATCTTCAACATCAAAAGTCTCAGCAATTGTTGAAGCTGCTCACGCAAGAAAACCAAGCGTTAGTCGAACGTGATATTGAGTTGATTCAAAGCATCGCCACCACTAAGCAACAATTAATGAGTGACTTGGCGACCGTCGATCAGCAAATACAGCAGTTAGTCGCCCCTATTAATGAGTTACCGCCAGAATTAGTTCAGCTAAAAAATGCTATTGTCGACAATATTAGCCTAGCTCAACAGAAAAACGAGGTTAATGGTAAAGCAATCGCTTTAGGTATTAACAGTCTCGAACGCCTGCAAACCTCGATTATTCGTAAGCGCGCTGGTAACAGTATGACGTATAATCAAAAAGGTAAAACCCGCGGCGGCGGCCCTCGTGGTGGATATATTTCCGCCTAAAGCTTCAAACCTCTACTTTCACCCTACTAATCTTATAATGACAGCCTCCGCTGAGCTTTATATTTTTTCGCCTAAATTATTTTTATCATCCATAAATTGGCGCAAATTTTGCTTAGATTAGTATATAAACAAAAATCATCAGTAACCGCCAATAATTAGACAGTCATTAAGCTTATGGATGTCTTTAACCGTGTTTTAATAAGCAGAGGTCCCTTGCATGAAATTTTACACCGTCACGATAGTTTTATTACTTGGCTTGTTGACTGGCTGCAGTAATTTTGGCGACAAATACATTGAATATCAACTTGAAACACCAAAACAATTCGCCGTATTAAACGCCACTGGTTATGCCCCGATTAATGCGCAGCCCGGTAACAACAAGACAGAAAAAATGCTCAATGCCATTCAAGCATCAAAGTTAGCGGCTTACCGGGAGTTAACAGAGCAGGTCCATGGCCAGCAAGTATCTGGACAATCATCTGTCAGCGAATTAGCAATAAGTGATTCATCGTTCAAAACATCCGTTGCAGGTCTTATCCGCGGCGCACGGGTTGTACAAAGTTATCCCGTTAATGAAGACATTTACGCCACAGAACTAGAACTTGATTTTAAAGTGGTCTATCAGCTGTATCAGTCATCAGCCATGCCACGGCGTGTGATTAAAAACTAACAGAGGTCATCTTGATGAAACGTTCTTGCCAACTACTGCTTGCTACTTTGTGTTTCGGATTGCTCTTACCTAGCGTCAATGCACAATGGCTTGAGTCAAAAGGCCAAGCCCGCATTTTAAATAACAATGTTGAAATTGCCCGTAATGATGCGGTGCAAAATGCCTTACGCCAAGCTTTATTGGTTGCCGGAGCTCGAGTTAGCAGCATTCAAAGAATAAGTAATGGCTTGTTAACCGCAGATCGTTTTGAAGTGCGAACACAAGGCTCAGTGCGTGATATTCAGCTAATTAATGAACTGCACAAAAATAGCTATATTACAGTAACAATCCGAGCCGACATTGTCCCAGAGATCGATCAATGCAGCGCAGCTCAGCTCACAAAAACCTTAGTGCTGACAGAATTTCCACTGACCATGCGTTCGCAAGCCGCAACCGGCGCTATTTTCGAGCTTGGTAAATACACGGCCCACCAGCTGCATCGACAAATAAACAATTTAAATGGTGCTACCCGCATTACCCAGTTATTACCATTACAGCAGCAATGGCACCAAGGACTGCAACCGATTGGTGATTCTCCTTATGTCACCTTAGCCAACGCCAGTAACGCTCAATATGTATTAACCGCACAAATCACTGATCTTTCAATGCATCAAGCTCAAAGTAAATGGTTAGGCTTGAGCAGTGAAATACCTCTGCGACAATTTTCGCTTAATGTCTTTTTATATGATGGCATCAATGGCGAACAAATGTGGAATAAACAATATCAAACCATAGCTCCTTGGTCGTATGAACGCCAAGCGCAGGTTGATGTTAGCGCCAGTTCGTTTTGGCAATCTAGCTATGGGGTGGCAATTAATGGTCAGCTTAACCAACTGGCAGACGACCTTGATGACAAACTCAGCTGCGAAGCTATTTCAGGACAAATTGTTAAGGCAAGCAATGATCAATTCACGGTTAACCTTGGGCGTGAACATGGCATCAATGCCGGTGATCTATTAACTATATTGCATCAAGGTAGCTTTGTTGATCTTGATGGTATTGTTCGACAAACTCAACAAATTAGTGACGCCAAGTTAAAAGTGGTACAACTAGGTCGTTATCAGTTGGTTGCACAGCCTCTTAATAATGCATTAGCTGGCGGTATCCAAATTAGAGATCGAATTATTAAGAAATAATCAGACGATGTAAACCCATCACGCAGGGTCACACCTGCTTAATATCTCTGCAACAAACAATCAACGTCGCCAAATAAGCCCATAATATTTATAGTAATAAAATGATTTCTCATTAACATTTATTCCCCCTCCCCCCAAGGGGGCATACCTTATCCTTTTGCTTCGCGTTATAACTAAATAGTAAATAAATTTACTGCTTTGAATTAAACAATAATAAACCTCAAGCACGCAGCTGTTAAATTTTTAACACAACAATGCGTTTAATAACACCTCGCTATTTATTGTAGCGAATCGGTACTTGAGCAAAAAAGGAATAATACAGTGAAAAGAAGAGACGTCATAAAAGCTATTGCAACCGGCGTAGCCGTTGCACCACTTGCATTAACATCAGCCACTGCTAATGCAGGATCCTCAGTACGGTTACGAATGCAAACTCTCTACGGTACCGAAACTGATGACCTATATAAGGCTTTCGCTAACGATGTTAAGACTTGTTCGAATAAAACCGTACGCATCATGCGTTTTCGAGGCAGCGAGCTTGTACCTAACGATCAAATGTTAGAAGCTGTATCAAAAGGCACCTTAGATATGTGTCAGGGTTATGGCGGATATTGGGCTGGTCAGCTAGACATCGCAAAAATAGAAAGTGGTATTCCTGGTGCCTGGACCAGCTATGATGAAGCAATGTATTTGCATCAATCTAAAGGCTTAGGTCAATTAATTTCTGAAGCTTATGCCGAAAAAGGCGTTCATTATTTAGGCCCTGTTTTTGGTGGCCCATACGACCTATTAACCACTAAACCAGTTAATAGCTTAGCGGATCTTAAGAAAATGAAAATTCGTGCAACCGCAACCGTTGCCGCAATTTTAGAAAAATTTGATATCCCAACGGTTTATTTACCTTCTCAAGAGCTTTATATCGCGTTATCTACTGGCTCTATTGACGGTGTTATCTATGGCGGTTCGTTGGAATATAAGGCGTTAAAGCTTCACGAAGCCGCGTCATACTATACCCACCTCAACATGATTAACCCCGGTTATGCTGATGGCATGTTAATTAACAAGAAAAAGTGGGACTCAATGAGCCCCGATCAGCAAAAAGTGCTTGAATTAGCCACCGCTAAACACGCGACTAATATGCATGCATGGAATGTTAATGGTTGTCTTGATGTCAATGCTGAAGGTATTTTTAAATTTGCTTCATTACCCACTGAAGATTCCAATGCACTAACGGCCGCCGCAATGGATATTTGGCAAGAAGAAGCTAAAAAGTCACCACGAAATACCAAAGCTATTGAAGCGCTAACAGCAGCAGCAAAAGCGACCGGGAGAATATAATGAACAAACTTTCTCAATACCTTGCCTTCCAAGACAAGGTATCTGAGTGGGTTGGCAAAACTGTCTCGTGGATGTGCCTTGCGATGATCGCAGGGCTAGGTTATGAAGTAACTGCTCGCTATCTGTTTAACAGCCCGACCTCATGGGCCCACGAGACCACCACCATGTTATATGGCACATTTTGTGTTTTAGCTGGTGCCTATACCCACAGACATCAAGGTCACGTTAGAAGCGAGGTCATTTACAACTTATTCTCAGACCACGCTAAAGCAGTATTAGATGTCATAACCGGCGTGCTTGGTTTGGTCGCTTTTGGGTTTTTTTTTGTGATCGCATTTAATTACGCCGCCGATTCTTGGGCGATGAAAGAGGTCTCTTCAAAAAGCACCTGGGCACCTATTATTTATCCCTTTAAATCCGTGTTACCACTAGCGGTTGCCTTGATGATTTTACAAAGCCTCGCTCATTTAATCCGCAGTATTTTAATCGTTTTAAATATTAGGTTAGACGACCAACCTGCATGATTTCTTGTATACCTATCAACTGTTACAACAATAATAAAAAGGGTTTGCTGTGTTAGATCTAGATCCACTGTTAGTCACACTCGGAATGTTTTCCTCAATGTTACTATTACTCGCCATCGGTGCACCATTAACTTGGGCACTGCTCATAGTTGGGGTCGGTTCTGCCTACTTCTTGTGGGGAGTTTCAGGACTAGAATTGTTGGCAAGTAGTGCTTTCTCCTCGATGGACAATTTTTTACTCGTCGCCTTGCCGATGTTTATTTTCATGGGGTTGATGTTACAACGTTCTGGAATAACCGATGCTTTATTTGAGATGATCAACAAACTCATGGGTGGAATTCCAGGCGGACTGGGCATGGGCACCGTGATTATCTGCGCTATTATCGCTGCGATGGCTGGCGTGTCAGGTGCTGCGACAGTTAGTCTTGGCATAATTGCCCTGCCATCAATGCTCAAGCGGGGTTACGACAAAAAATTGGTCACCGGCACTATCATGGCAGGTGGTGCGTTAGGTTTTTTAATTCCACCAAGTGTATTAATGATTGTCTATGCATTTTTAGCACGAGAATCTATCGGCAAACTTTTTGCTGCCGGATTAATGCCCGGATTATTACTCGCTTCGCTTTACATGATTTACATTTACTTTTTTGCCTTAAAAAACCCAGAAAAAGCCCCTTCTATTGCAGAGGAAGAACGGGTTTATGGCATCGATAAAATCAAAGCACTTAAAGCATTAATACTACCCGGCCTACTGATTGGTACAGTGCTAGGGTTTATTATTGGCGGGGTTACTTCTCCTTCCGAGGCTTCTGCTGTTGGCGCCGCGGGGTCAATTGTTTGCGCCGCAATCTATCGCACGCTTAGCTGGGCCATACTCAAAGATGTCTTACTCAATACGACAAAATTAATGGGGATGTTATTGTGGATAACCATAGCTGCAGTATTCTTTAGCAAAGTTTATATCGGTTTAGGCGCTGGAGTTTTAATATCTGAGCTGGTCGAAGACTCTTCGTTATCGCCCTACATGGTTATCATTGCGATGTTGATAACTTATTTTATCCTAGGTATGTTTCTTGATGATTTTGCAATAGTCTTTATCACGGTACCCTTGTTTGTGCCAGTAGTTCAAGAGTTGGGATTTGATACTGTGTGGTTCGCCGTGTTATTTATTATCAGCATGCAAACCGCCTATCTAACGCCCCCCTTTGGTTATAATTTGTTTTATATGCGATCGGTTGCCCCGCCCTCTATTACTATCTATGACTTATATAAAGCGGTGATCCCCTTTATTATATTGCAGGTAATAGGCTTAGGTTTGGTGGTGGCTTTCCCTCAAATAGCCTTGTGGTTGCCCGAACTCATTTTTGGCCCTTAATAAAAAAAACCGCTGAATCAGCGGTTTTTTTTGCTAAGCATTTTTTAACTGTGGCTTAAAATAATTTGTTAATGGATCAGCAGGAGAGTCTGGCGTTACCATGGCTAATGAATCAATAAACAAATGAAACATTTCCGCTTGTGAGCCAATATCTAGTTTGGCGTAAATGTTTTTACGATGATGTTTGACTGTTTCAAGGGTAATGCCTAATTTTTCAGCAATATATTTAGCGGCATAACCACGCAGTTTCAGTTGCAACACTTGCGTTTCACGATCGGTTAATAACGAACTACCAAAGTGCGATAACGCATGCTCTAAATGCGATTTTAGTAAACTTTGTTTTTTATGCTCGCTGGTACTGCTCCACCATTTTAATAGCACTGCACGAATTGTCGAAAATAGCTGATTGATTAGATCAAATTGCTCCGGCGTAAAACAATTGCTACTCGATTGGCGGCTTATCGAAATTTGAATACTGGTATCATCGGGCGTTGGCATGATTAAACAAATTTCATCACCGAAGTTGACCAATTGATAATAATTTCGATAAAGACCGCTGTCTTCAAACCCGTTAGGCGCCACTTGATTGAGTGAAAAAACACCTTCAACCGTGTGCTGCTTATCTTCAACCGCCAGTCGATAAAAAGGATCCAATAAATAGGCACGTTCTAAGTAGTGTGTAATATACGCTTTAGGATCGCCACTATTGGCACGCTGTCGGTATTGACAATGAGGGTGACTGCCTTGAGGGTAAACAATTAAACTGCAACCATCACCATCAATGAGTTGTCGAATCACATCAACTAAGTTATCAATAACTTTATCGTTAATACCATCGCTAATAATAGCCGAAATCGCTTGATGCCATGCCTCTAGCGAATATGGCACAACGACCCGCAAGTTTTGATCCATAAATACCTCGTTTAACCTAACCAATAATGGCTGATAATAATTGATTTTAACTTGCTGTCTATTACACGTTAGTCCCCACAGAACGTAAACGTCAACCTATAGTCGTGATAGCGAGTTTATATCAAGTTCAATATCAGCTGGCAATAGAACCGGCGTTTAAATCTGCATAAAAAGAGAAAAAACGTCATTTTTTATGTACCTAGCGTATCTTTTTATCAATAATTATCGCTATAATACAACGATTAATATACGTCTTCGTAGCTCACTTGGATAGAGCGGTCCCCTCCTAAGGGACAGGTAGCAGGTTCGACTCCTGCCGGGGACGCCACTATCTTTACCACGATGTTTTTTTAAAACAATCAGCGGTCCCCCCAGCAACCAAGCTGCTTTTGTGATGTCCGTGTCTCACTATCAAATATTAATTACCAACAACTCATACATCTGGCGAACATTGGGGTATAATGCGGCTTTTATTCGCTAACGATTTGTGAACATGACTATTTTCGCTGAACTGGGCTTAAACGCTACGCTGCAAGCCAATGTAAAACGCCTAGGTTACAAAAAGCCTACCTATATCCAAGAAAAATCTATTGGTGCTGTACTTTCTGGTGCCGATACCTATGCCATTGCGCCAACAGGTACTGGTAAAACTGCCGCTTATTTGCTGCCAACTCTGCAAGAACTTAGTCAAGTTGATCACAGTGGCGATCAAGTAAGACCTATTCGCGCGGTATTTTTAGTGCCAACACGCGAATTAGCGCAACAAGTTGAAGAGTCAATTGGGTCATACGGTAAAGACTTAGGATTACGCACCATCACAGTCTTTGGTGGCGTGCGCATTCAATCTCATTTAAATCGCTTTAAGCGCGGTGCCGATATCATTGTTGCGACACCTAAACGACTGGTTGATCTATTAAAAGTTAACGCCTTTTCATTTGCTAATATTGAGCACTTTGTGATGGACGAAGCTGACCGTCTAGTTAGCATGGGCATCCACCAAGAGCTAAGAACAATTTTAGAAGCACTGCCAGCGAAAAAACAACTCGTATTATTCTCGGCTACTGATTCTAAAGCGTTGGCAAAATTTGGTGAAACTCACCAGAACAATGCTAAAGCCATAAAAACTAACGACCAGCAACCGGCTCTAAGTAAAATAGTGCATACTATGTATCGCTGTCATCGTGAAGAAAAGACCAAAAGTTTATTTAAGTTAATCGAGATGCTTAACTGCGATCGTGCGCTTATCTTTACCCGCACTAAGCATGATGTTGATCGTATTACTGAACAATTGACTAATCAAGGTTATAGCTGTCAGGGTATTCATAACGAAATTCCACAAAAGAAACGTCAAGAGTACCTAACAGGCTTTAAAAATAAAGAATTCAAATTCTTAGTCGCAACCGATATTGTGTCGCGCGGAATCGATATTAACGATCTTTATTACGTGTTTAACTACGATTTACCCGTTAATAGCAACGACTACATTCACCGTGTCGGTCGTACTGCCCGTACTAAAGTTGCTAAGTTAGAAAAGAAAACAGTAATGGCTGACAAAGCATCTAAACAGGCGCTTTCACAAGAAGTAAGTGCTAAACGCACTGGTTATCAAGCACCTGAAGCTGCACTTGATAATATCTTAGGCCATATTTTCTCGTTTGTTGCCCCAGAGCAAGAATCATTAGTGCCACGTATTATTAAAGCCGTGGGCAAAGACATCAAATTAGAACGTATGCGCTGGTAAGCAACTCCCTATTATCCTTTATTTTGCATCTATCTAATTTTGAGAATTAAATAGCTGCAAAGTGAGGGATTATTCAATTATTAATACAAATTGAATAACAAAAATACTAAAAGTCGGGCCTATTTAGTCCTCTATCTCAAAAATAAACTGGTCTAACCACTATTTGATTTATAGCAGTTTTAATGCCTTAGGTTATTGTAATTATTTTTGTCTCAACCAGTTGCTACCCCACAACAATACCCACTCCACCGATATAACAATTATCACCACACAGCAAAAACATGATCTAAATCAATTTTAATGATCAGTTTATCTACTTTACCTATCAATTATTTGTGTATATCATTTATTTCGACAACAATTGCTAAGTTAAGGAAGACGAATGCAGTCATTTTTCAACAATTTAAAAATTAGAGCAAAACTCTATTTTATTGTTTCAGTCGCCGTTTTGGCGATTATTACCATCCAAATCATCTCTCTCAATGAGCTGTGGCAAGATTTAAAACAAAATAAATATAGCGAACTGGCCAATATCACCCAGACTGCATATTCGATTGTTGAAAATGAACGCCAACAAGCGCTTAATGGTATAAAAACCACAAAACAAGCGCAAACAGACGCAAAAAACCTAATTAGTGCGATGCGATATGGCAACAATGAGTACTTCTTTATTCTCGACAGTACCTACCACGTCGTTATGCATCCGATTAAACCAGCCCTCAATAGCACTATGCAGCGTGACTTTGCTGATGCCAATGGCGTTAAGCTATTTAAATTAGTGGTCGACCGTGCAATGCAAAATAAGCTTGCGCTAGTTGATTATGTCTGGCCGCGGCCTGGCTCAAGTGAGCCAGTGAGTAAGACCTCGGTTGCTAAGTATCAGCCTGATTGGAAATGGGTTATTGGTACCGGCGTATATAGTGACGACCTAACGGCTGCATTAATTGACGAAATATGGGTAAAAGTACAAGCAACCCTAGTGGTAATATTATTAACCTTATTCGTTGCTTACCATTGTGCACACTCCATTATACTGCCCGTTGAATCATTAAAAAACAGCATGTTAACTGTTTCAAAAACCCGAGATCTGACCCTTAGAAGTCACTTAAATACCAAAGACGAGATCAATGACATGGCGCAAGCCTTTGATCAAATGATCGACAGCTTTGAGCAAATATTATCTGAATTAAATATTGCCTCATCGCAAGTCTCTTCAACCTCGGTCGAGCTTTCTGCGACGACCTCACAAACGTTGGTTGGCATGGAGCATCAAAAGTCTGAAACCCATCAGGTAGCCAGTGCCATGACCCAAATGTCTGCGACGGTCACACAGGTTGCAAGCAATATAAGCGATGCTGCACAAGCGTCACACGGGGCATCACAAGCCACCAACGAAGGGCAATTAATTGTTGAGAAATCACTTGAATCTGTTATTGATTTGAGCCACAAATTACAACAATCAGAAACTCTAATTCAGAACCTAGAACAGCAAAGTAACGACATTTCGACGATTTTAGAGGTTATTACTGGTATTGCTGAGCAAACTAACCTGTTGGCGCTCAATGCAGCGATTGAAGCAGCCCGAGCCGGAGAGCAAGGCCGTGGTTTTGCTGTAGTTGCCGATGAAGTTCGCAATCTATCATCTCGAACTCATCAATCAACAAATCAAATAAGCGAAGTTATCACCAACTTGCAAGCAGGCTCTCAAGCAGCTGTGCAGGCCATGAAGCAAAGTAAACTAGCGGCGGATAAGGTTGAAGAGCAATCAGCAGGAGTGCAAGGTGCATTAAGGACCATGTCGCTTGCCGTAGAAAAAATAGACAACATTACCACTCAAACGTCTGATGCCTTACAGCAGCAATCTGAAGTTGCTGACGTTATTAATAAAAAAATCAACAATATTAACAATATTACTTCACAGAGCACTGCCGGTACCACCCAAATAGATGCTGCAAGCACTGAATTGGCCAGTCTATCGAGTCATTTACAACAGCTAGCTCATCGCTTTACGGTTAACCCAAGGATCATCAGTTAATAACCCTAATGTACTCACCGACTTGTTCATCGCAAAACAGGCACTAATTGCGATGAACAACCAACCTCTTCACCGCGTGTTTGTGCCGCTCATACCAATAACGAAAACCGTACGATAGTTAAAAGCTATCAATATGATAATTATAATCGATTATACGTATTCTAGCAAAAGCCATATGATGAACTCCTCTTAAAGCAACACACAATTAATTACGGGAGTTCACCATGAACCAATCACTTATCAATACTAAATTACAACCTTTTAACGCTACGGCATTTCACAACGGTGAGTTTGTTGAACTAAGCGAACAAAACCTAGCTGACAAATGGTCAATCGTTTTTTTCTATCCTGCGGATTTCACCTTCGTTTGTCCAACAGAGCTAGGTGACATGGCCGACCATTACTCAGAGCTCCAAAAGATGGGTGTTGAAGTGTACTCAGTATCAACCGATACCCACTTTACTCATAAAGCATGGCACGATACCTCAGACACCATTAACAAAATTAAGTACCCAATGATTGGCGATCCAACAGGTGCTATCACACGTAGTTTTGGTGTGATGATTGAAGAAGAAGGTTTGGCCTTACGCGGCACTTTTGTCATTAACCCAGCGGGTGAAATCAAAATTGCTGAAGTACATGACTTAGGCATTGGCCGCAGTGCAGCAGAGTTATTGCGCAAAGTTAAAGCAGCGCAATATGTTGCAGAGCACGACGGGGAAGTTTGTCCAGCGGCATGGCAACCCGGTGCAGAAACATTAGCGCCGTCATTAGACTTAGTTGGAAAAATTTAATTTTAACCAATTAATTCACTGACCCCCTGCTTGCAACAAACATTGTTATTTACCCTAACTCATTGGAATTGCAGTGCAGGTTTTATGCAAAACCTAGGTACCGCCATCCGTGGTGGTAAAGCCGTCAAGGATGACGGGTACAAGCAGTAGCTGCACAATTTTGGAGATTACTATGCAAGAAGTCATGTTAAACACCACCTTAACCAATCAATTGAAAGATTATTTACAACACCTTAAAACGCCGGTCGAGCTCACTGCCTTTACCGACGATAGTCCCAAATCTAATGAACTCAAGGCCTTGGTTAACGAGATTGCGCAACTGTCATCATTAATCACCTTGGTTGAGCAGCCGGCAGTTAACGAACGCGCGCCTTCAATGTTAGTGCGTTCGGTGGTTAGTGGCAGTGAAATTCGTTTCGCTGGTCTGCCAATGGGTCATGAATTTACCTCGTTAGTGATGGCCTTATTGCACAGCGGTTCACACCCGATTAAACTCTCAAATGAAATTATTGAGCAAGTACGCCAACTTAAAGGTGAATATCAGTTTGAAAGCTACATTTCTTTGAGCTGTCAAAACTGCCCGGATGTCGTGCAAGCCCTTAATATGATGGCCGCGATAAACCCGCAAATTAAACATGTGATGATCGACGGTTCACTATTCCAAACCGAAGTATTCGATCGTGACATCATGGCCGTGCCAAGTGTTTACTTAAATGGCCAACCCTTTAGTCAGGGCCGTATTTCATTAACCGAAATATTAAACAAAGTCGACAGTGGTGCCACTTTACGCCAACAACAGCAATTAACTGACAAAACGCCTTTTGATTTTCTCGTTGTTGGTGGCGGCCCAGCTGGCGCAGCAGCTGCAATTTATGCTGCGCGAAAAGGCATTAATACTGGTTTAGTAGCCGATCGTTTTGGTGGTCAAGTCAGCGATACTATGGCAATCGAGAATTTTATTTCAGTGTCGGCAACCACAGGCCCCAAATTAGTCGCCAACCTCGAAGCACATGTTAATGACTATGAGGTTGATATTATGAATAACAACCAAGCAAAACGTGTCTCAAAAAATAGTAAGACCGGCTTAATCGAGATTGAACTTGAAAATGGTGCGACCTTAAGCAGTAAAGCGGTAGTATTAGCCACTGGCGCACGCTGGCGCGAAATGAACGTGCCCGGCGAGCAGCAATATCGTGGTAAAGGCGTTGCTTATTGCCCCCATTGCGATGGCCCATTATTTAAAGGTAAACCCGTCGCCGTTATTGGTGGAGGTAACTCCGGCATTGAAGCGGCTATCGACTTGGCGGGTATCGTACAACATGTCACTGTACTTGAATTTGCAGACACCCTTAGGGCTGACGATGTTTTAGTTAAAAAAGCCAAATCTATGGCTAACATTACCATTATCACGAACGCGGCTACTACTGCTGTACTGGGTGACGAACAACGCGTAACGGGTTTAAGTTATACCGATCGTGCCAGTGGAGACACTCACCAATTAGTGTTAGCTGGCATCTTTGTGCAAATCGGTTTAATGCCCAACAGTGAGTTTTTACGTGGTGATATTGAGCTAACCAATCGCGGCGAGATTATTACCGGAGCGCGTGGCGAAACTTCAATCGATGGTGTATTTGCGGCCGGTGATGTTACCGACAGCCCATACAAACAAATAATTATTGCTATGGGCAGTGGCGCCAATGCCGCACTTGGTGCTTTTGATTACTTAATACGCCAATAATATCTATATGGCCGAAGAAAAAACCAAGCTAAATCTTCGGCCAACCTTAATAAAATATTAATAACCGAACAAAAAGCAGCCAAACAAACGATAATCATTGTTATTCGCATGTATTTGGTTGGCAAATGTAGATCCTTAGATATTTTTTAACTATGATTGGCGCTCAAAAATACACTAGCTCAACTTGAGCCGTGACGGAGTACCAATGCAATCTATTTTGAGAAATTTTAAAGTTAAAGCCAAACTTAATTTTATCGTCGCAGTCGCGGTGCTAGCGATTATCGCAATTCAAACAATTTCACTCAACGTACTATGGACTGATTTACAACAAAATAAATATCAAGAACTCGCCAACATCACCGATACTGCTCATTCAATTATTGATAACCAACGACAACTGGTTGATCAAGGCATTAAAACCACCGATCAAGCCCAACACGATGCTAAATCCTTAATAAGCACAATGCGCTATGGCAACAACGAATACTTTTTTATTCTCGACAGCAATTACAAAGTATTAATGCACCCGCTAAAACCCTCACTTAATGACACAGTGCAAAGAGATTTCGCCGATAGCAATGGCGTTAAATTATTTCAACGCTTAGTCGATAATTCAATCAAAGACGGCAGCGCTATCGTCGACTATATGTGGCCTCGTGCAGGTTCTAATCAACCTATTAAAAAAACGTCGGTAGCAAAATATTTACCAAAGTGGCAGTGGATCATTGCTACTGGAGTTTATACCGACGACTTAACCCAAGCGCTAATGGATCAAATATGGACCAAGGTACAGGCCGCTATTGCCGTTATTTTATTAACAGTTTTTGTCGCCTACCAATGTGCGCGGTCTATTTTAATCCCAGTCGAGCAGCTTAAAGCTAGCATGATTGCAGTCTCTAATACCCGAGACCTAACACTTAGAGTCAACTTAGATACTAAAGATGAACTCAGTGATATGAGCAACGCGTTTGATCAAATGTTAGGTAGTTTTGAACAAATACTCGCCGAGCTCAATGTGGCCTCGTCACAAGTATCTGCAACTTCGGTTGAGTTATCGGCCACCACCGCAGATACCCTAATTGGCATGGAGCACCAAAAAGAAGAAACACGATTAGTTGCCAACGCCATGGCTGAAATGTCAGAGACAGTATCCGAGGTTGCTAACAATATTGGTATCGCAGCTGACGCATCGCGTAGTGCCTCAAAAGCCACCAAACAAGGCCAATTAATTGTTGAACAATCGATAGATTCGGTCTTAGATTTAAGTTACAAATTGCAACAAGCAGAACAATTAACCCAAAATCTTGAACAACAAAGCAGCTCGATATCGACCATTGTTGAAGTGATATCAGCAATTGCCGAACAAACAAATTTGCTAGCACTAAATGCCGCAATCGAAGCAGCACGCGCC
>Ga0209292_1000810_pt1 | contig 40252 bp, 24 predicted proteins | sample GOMGulsemesocosm_2_FD_184634 | JGI IMG/M metagenome (GOLD analysis project Ga0209292, IMG submission 184634) | Methane-oxidizing microbial communities from mesocosms in the Gulf of Mexico - GOM9C Gulf of Mexico (SPAdes) (version 2) | ecosystem: Environmental > Aquatic > Marine > Cold seeps...
TCGGGAGAACTTCATGATAACATAGGGAGTCAATTGGCAAATTTAAGTAGGATGGTCTCTCATGAGAATAAATTGTCAGATGTGGTGCAGCATAAATTAGTAGACGTGATTGAAGAAGTACGTACTATTTCTCACAAACTTGCTCCTAACAAAGGCACGCTCTTATCTTTTAAAGAGCAATTGGAAAATTTGATTGAGGAAACATTTATGCATCAAGATATAGCATGTACCTATCAATTTTTAGGAAAATATACCGATTTGAATGAAAAACAGCGATTAAATATCTACAGAATTTTACAAGAATTTTTACATAATATATTAAAACATGCCAACGCTTCCATCGTAGAAATACAATTGATGCACCTAGACAATGAACTTACTTTAACGATAGAGGATAATGGGATAGGCTTTATTGTTTCTGCAAAAAATAAAGGATTGGGACTTGAGAATATTCAAAAAAGAATGGACTATTTAAATGGAACGATGGAAATTTCCTCGGTGCCAAAGCAAGGAACTTTTATAGTACTTGCTATCCCTATTGATGGCGTAAAAACCTAAAACCATTGATGGTATGGAACTGCCATTTAATGTGAAATACCTTGTTTGCGGTATTTTATGTCGTTTTAATCCTATGTAAATTCATCGCCAGTATATTTCAACTAAATTATAAATGTATCATAAATGAAAACTAATTATTTAAACTTACTAGAAGATAAAAAGTCACATATCAATAAAGTATTAAAAGAGATTGAAGGCAAGGAAAAAGTCATACTATATTTTCATGGAGGTCTATCTAGTAAGTGGTATATGAAATTTATACTCGGTCCTTTGTTGCTAAAAACTATCTTTTCTGAAAAGATACTAGATCCGCAAACACATGTTGTTTTTATGCAATACAATGCGGGGATTTTTAGTAAAAATAGCTATCGAAAATTTTATAAAAGATTGAGAAGGAAAAAATATTGGAGAGGATTTGAAGCGTATATAATTGAGCTATCTGAAAGTCCATTTTCAGGTCAAGAGGATACAAAAAAAATGGAGAGTATCCTGGAAGAAAATTCAGGGATTGTTAAGAAAAAGCTACGTAAGATTGAACGGTTTTTATCGGGTTATTCTAAATTAGATAGCGTTAAAAGTTATCCGGAAATAACAGCACTTATAGAACGAATTGTAGCAAGAAAGCAACAAGGAACGGACCACGGAGAGGTGACACTTTTTGAAGAAGTACTAAGGATTAAAATGGGGCATTTTCAAGGGGACGATATTCCTCAGAAACATTGGAAAAAAGTATATGATCATGCGGAAGGTATTTGGGAGAACAAAAAGGGACGACTATTTTTAGAAGGACTCAACAGGATTTATGATCACAGTAAGTCCATAAAAGCACCCTTATTAATTGATGTTATAAGTCATAGTGCCGGATCTATCCCCATCGCTTATTTATTTAATACATTGTCTAAAAACCAGGAATTCAACATAAAGGTGAACAATGTTTTACTCATAGTTCCTGCTGTTCGCATCCAAGTTTTTCAGCAATATATATATGAGAACAAACACTTATTTAAAACGTTTAAAATGTATTTGTTGGATGATGAAAGTGAAGTTTTAGATGAACTAATTAGCAATATTTATACGAGGTCTATGTTATATTTTGCCTCTGGGGTTGCTGAAATTGATGCGGCAAAAGGCGATATGCCCCTCCTAGGGATGCATCGATATTATAAAGAGGTACTTCCTTATACAGAGCAAGCATATAATACAGATAATGGCGTTTTTGGAAATATTGCGAAATGTAAAACCTTTTTAATGGAGGAAGGGAAAGACCGGATGATCTTTGTTTCTCAAAAAGAGGAGGTCATGGAATCCTTTGGGATGAGAGTTATAACAACAACGGGCGCTAGTCATAGTTGTACAAAAAAACCAACCAAAAGCATTGAATTGGCCATTGATTTAGTCTTCTATTTGACGGAAGAGAATGTTGTTCTTACACCTGCGGATTGTAAAAGTTTGCCTTGGGTCAAGGCAGGTGTTTTGGTATAAACGAGAAACATTTTTAGAAAAACGCTGTAGCATATTTATTGCAGCGTTTTTTTTATGTCAATATACCGTGTTTACGGTATTGATACTTCATTTTTGTGAGTGTACTTTTGAATTTAGATGATGCATGTAGCAATTTTATTGTAAACCATGCGAATGTCAAGCTTATAAAGCAACCCCTTAAATTCCAAATTGTGATCAAAAAAATAGCAACTTCTATATACGCAGAAAGGAAAACTATACTGATGAGAATGGCAGTGTTTTTTTGTGCTGTTTTCTTTTTAGACGGGATTGGAACCGTGAATTTTAGCTCCGTTAGCATTGGAAAGGTACCGTATCCCAAACCTGTTCATGAATTAGAAAACCTTTTAATTCCTGAAAGGCTTAAAAACGTTTTAGAGTTGACTCCAGAAAAACGAATAAAGAAGTTTGTGCCGGAATTGGTGGTTTTTACAATGTAGTTGTCTAAGCTGATAGTTCTCTTTTTTTTGAATTAAAAGACATATTAAATCAATAATAAATAAGATGTATACCATGAAAATTACCAAGTTATTTTTAGGATTACTATTTCTTAGTTCGATAGGCTATGGACAAACCTTTAAAAGCAAACTAACTCATTTGGGAAATGACTTTACTGTAAAAGTAGAAGAAGATCAAAAGCATCAGTTTGAAGTGTTTATTACGAATGATTCCAACGATGGAGCTTCTAAGAAAATACTCATTAAAGGAGGTGTTACGGAGTCCTTTTTTGTAAAAAGTATTACGGATCAATTCAACACCTTATCGAGTAATTATATTTTCAACAGTGAGACCATAGACTCTTTAAATATTAAGGTAGCTTCAATAGTTAGCTATAAAGCAGCGTTATCAAATGATGTTTATCACGAATTATTGGGCAATATGAAGCCTAATAAAAAAACATTAGAAAAGGCTTTTAGTGCTAAAATTAAATATAAAGATTTTAACTCATTTGTGAATGTACTGGACAATTCGGTTGTTAATATCGATAGTTTAGTGATTACTAAAAATACCGTAAACGATAAACCTGTCTATAAAATTACTTTTAAAGGGAAAGATATTATAGAAAAGAAGTTCACTAATGAAAATGAATTATTTGAAAAATTTGATAGCTTAAGAATAGTTAGACCAATTATTTTAAGCTCTTTTTATGGAAAAAGTGATATACAAAAAGTCTTGAATACAGATTTAATAGCTGTCAATCGTAAAAAACTAGCGACTTTATATCGAGATGCTATTAGTAAAGATACGTACAAATTTGTAGGGAGCTATATCGTAGACAGTAGTTTGAATGCATACGAAGTAAGTGTCAAACGGAATATGAAAGAAAATTACTTTGTACTCCGATTTTGTAATGATACGTTGCCAGATTGTTCCTATAGTTTTAAGCAAGTCTTGAATATTAGTCATGAAAAGTTCCAATTAGAAGTGAACAGGATTGTAAAGAGCATGGTTAAAACAGATACATTAGCAGCAGCGGATATCACTTTTTTATATACAAATATCATCCTTAAAAATGAAAAAGCAGTTATCGTGAAAGCGCAGGCTCCAATACAAAAAGAATTGGACTCCTTATTGTATCAAATTGAAAATGCAAAAACAGAATATTCTGGGGTATTAAAATTAAATGAAAGTGTTGAGATTTATACGTTTAAAAAGAATATTATAGGTTTTAAAAAAATGAAAAACACTCCCATTTCACAGAAATTTAAGCCTAAATATGCAACCATACGTTTTTTTAATAACAGAGCTCAAAATATTGTGGTAGTGGGTGATGTTATTGATGCTAATGATGAAATTGTATCGGAAGAAGTTTCTGTAAATTTTAGTTGGGGTATTCCAATACGTAGTTTTAATAGTCGTCTTAATTTTATTAGTATTGTTGATAAAGATGGGAATGATTTGGGGCTTATGAATTATAATGACTTATTTAGTTATTATCCCTATAAAGAAAAATTTAATTATGCAGTTAAAAATACAGAATACCGTGTAGAAGCCGGGAAAACAATTAAAGTGGAACAACGTCGTTTGGCGGATTATTTTACTCCGATTATTTTTTCTGACTTTTTAGGGTTGAATAATAGTAGTGAAAACGGATTAATTATAGCCGAAGCTAAGGCAAGAATACCCCTATGGATTTTTAATTTAAGGAGGGTCACTCTTTTTCCTTCAATAAGGGCAGATGTAAATGTGAGTTTATACAATGGCTTTGATGATAGCTCACGTACTATCACTAGAGAAGGAACAGGAGACTTTGATGCTATGTTAGATAGTAATGAAATAAGCGCCTTTGATTATGTAAAGTTTGCAAACGTCAATGCCAACCTATCCTTGGATTTAGCTAATTTTGAAATGAAAGGACTGTCTACAGATGCTAGTTTTGGTGTTGGTATTCGTTATTATAGAGCAGCCTTTAAATATACCAACACCGATGCTGCCGGAAAAGATGATGTTTTATCAGATCAACTAAATGCGTTGGCACCGGAGGTGAATCTTAATTTTCAAATACGCCCACAAACTAATTTTGGAGCCGATTTAAATGTGGCCTATAGTTGGCTACATGCTAGAGGAGCCAAGAATAATACGGAAGTATCTGTACCGAACTCCTATAAAGATAAAGCAATGTTACGGCTAAACTTAGACTTGTATAGTAAAGTGAGTCCTGATAAAACTAATGGAGGGATTTATGGTAGAATTGGTGGCTATTATCATTTAGAAACCAAAGATTTTTACCCTCAAATAATGATTGGATATGCCACAAATTTGTCCTCATTTGTGAATAAGTTTAAAAAAGAAGACACGAAATAACGAGCAGAAATAGGAGAGGGATTTAACAAAATAGAAAACATGAAAAAAACACTGATTATTGCGGTCGCTGTATTGTGTATCAATGTACTAAATGCACAGAAGAAGTACAATTTTGCCTTCACCATAGATAGAGGGAGTTTGGATAGAGGCGGGAGTGTTTTTTTTAGTCCAGTCGTTTCAGCCAATGTAGAAGATAACAGACATGATCTTGAAAAATTTAACCTTAAAAGAAAATGGGAAAAGAAGGTCTTTACAAATTACACATTGAAAACCGATCGTTTTAAAACGCATAGTTGGGTGTGGAATTCCTTTGGGAAGGCTGATGAAAAAAGAGATAAAATGATTGCTAATTTTAAAAGAATGAACTATAAGGTGCATTCAATGTATTTGTTTGGATTTCATTATGTTGGGTTGGACTAAGAGTTAAGTTACTAAGAGTATAAATTTTGCGAGTGAAAGCGTTATTTCTTAGTAGAAATGATGTTATTAGTTATGAAGTCATAGATTGACTCAACTTCTGAATGCTGTTCGTTAGAGGTATTTAATTCTATTTGGACAGTTGTAATTGTTTTTTTTTATAACACCAAGTTTCTTGAAATCGAAAGAAAATAATAAGTGCCTAAAGTTTTAACCCCTAAAAAACACAAAATGAAAAAATGTACTTTCCTATTATTTTTTTCTATGGTATCAGTAAAAAAACATAGTCAAAAACCCCAAACAATGGTGTATAGCATATTTACTATTATTGAAAAAGATGCTGATTACTGTAACTCTCATGTTGGCTATGAAACTCAAATGTTACCTAAAAATATGGAGTATGAGCTACGAAATAAAGTGACAAGGAAACGAGAATTAGCCATAGAAAAGCAGCGTAATGCTACAGTAGATGTTAGGAATTTGTATTTAAAACCCAATGATTGGGTAGTTATATATGAAGCAAACTATGATTTATGCCAATCTAAAAACTCAAAAAAATTACATGCTTTTAAGGCAACAAAAGGAGATGACATGGATGCTTTGATAAAAAAAGATATTCAGAACGTTCATGCCGTAACTTCGAGTTTTTATATAAATCATCATATCATATACTCAGGTCAACCCTATAAAATAAAAGAACCTTCTTTTTTTGATACCATGTGGTCAGATTTAAAAAGTAATTTACTTCAGTACTTAAATACAGAGGAAAAGTTAGAATTAAAAAAAGATTATGACAAAGCAGTGAGTGGAGCCCGTGGTTCATAATTCTATGAATTGTATGAGCAGCTTTACTATGGAAATAATTCTTTAGGTAAACTAATAATAATGTACGATCCCTTGTACTACACAGAAGTCCTTTTTAATAAATCAATACCTTCTGACTCATCTTTTTGCCCAATACTGTTTCCAAACGGGCTATATAAATGCCTTTTGTAAAATAGCGAACATCTATAGGTTTATTGTTGGTCGTTTCAAATACCAAGCTTCCCGTGCTGTTAAATAGCTTGATGCTGGCTATGGAAGCGCTGTTTTCAGGAATTGCGAGATGCAAATAGTCAGCGCTAGGATTTGGGTATAATTTATAGGTTCCTGATGCTGGTGGATTCGGTGTGTCCGGTTCTTTTTCTTCGTCCGTTTCTTGTTTTTTTAGGTGAATATCTACAGGGAGTCCATTGCTTAGCACAGTGGTGAGCGTAGTACTCGTAGGGCCTACGGTCAAACTTGTTGCAGGATGGTTAACGCCTTCTAATTCCCAGGCTCCATTGAGTTCTAGAACGATGGTCGTAGGCGTACTTTGCTTAGTAGTGGTATCAAAGTTTAGATAGGGATCTGCAATACTTAGTCTCAGTTGTTCGTCTATGGCGGAGGTCATGAGTAGGCAAGGGGCTGAGTTCTTTAAAACGGGACTGCCCGTTTGGTAGCTACTCGCTTTAAAAAGAACATGGCCTATCAGCTTTTGGAAGCTTACAATATGTGCGTTTTCGTCTTGTTGGAGGACTTTGTATAGGGGGCTGTCTTCGTTTTGCATGGCAGTGGCCAATGCGGAGATTTCATTGTTTGTTGTGTTTGGAAGTAGTACAAATTCATAAGAAGCATTATTAGGTGCTGTACCATGGTTGATATAAGCCGATGCTACGGCAGCATTGGTATAAGTTCCGTTTCCGTTTTCGCTGGGGGAATCTTGATTTTTTTTAGTGATGATTATTGGACTTCCTTTGGGTATATAATAGCCCGTGTTATAGCCGTCAATCATCCAATGTGGCGCATCATTTTCTAAGGTTTGTTCCAGAGGAAATGCACGGGTGCTTTGGCTATTGATGACCAATTCAGTTTGTTCGTTTTGCAATACATTTTGAAACAAATTGGTTGCGGTGATATGTTGTGTGTCGTTATTAGCGATGTTACTTCCTAAGCAAATTAGTTTTCCATCAAAACAAAACACGGATTTTTTAAATTTGAAACTAGGGTTATGGGAGTCAGAAAGATTTTTTTGACTAAAATCCATTCCAAAAAGTCCGTAATTTCCTTCTAGTTTTTCATTGATATAGCTGTCATTTTTAGGAGCAAACCGTAGGCTTCCTGCAAAACGTGCGTCGGTGGTTTCGTCCTGCCTACTTTTGGCTGCTTTTAAGGCATTCCAAGGCAAGTGAATGGTGGTAGCTCCAGGAGTTTTGTTCCAATCCCATCCTTGGGTAGAAAAACCTGAGTCGCCATGTCCACCTTTGTACAAAATTTCGATGGCACCGTAACTTTGGTAGCGACCGTATCTGTTGTCTTTACCATAAATTTCCGTTCCCCAGAAATCGTTATTAAATCCTTTTATACTCGCCATCCAATCTCCTTGTCTGTAAATGCCTAGATTGGCAAAATTCACCTGCCAAAATCCCGTAGGAGCGGTTTCTATAGGAATGGATTGTGTGCTAGGATCGTTGGGAACATTGTAATTATAAGCGCCTAATAATTGTGCATCTTCGTCCATAGAAAGCCCTAAGTTTTTAAGGGATTCATTGATGGATATTCCATGGAAAGGGCTGCGTCCAGATAGGGCATTGGGAAAATGTTCATTTGCCATTAAAACCCGTGCCATTAGCAAGTGTTGTTTGAAAGTTTTTTTGCTTTCTTGGTTGATACTATAGCTTCCGCCACTTAATAGTAGGATACTTTTACTGATGTTTTTATAAGCAGCAAAGGCGTATAATGGGTAGTAGGTATTGTGGTGGAAGGCGGTATAATCGGGTTTTAATCCCGTTCCTGTTTTGGGATATTGTTGCATCCAGTTTTCCAGGTATTTTTTATAGCCTTTTAGATATTGTACGCGCTCTTCAGGGCTAGATTTGTATAAACAAGCGCCCAAAATAGCTAAGGCGCGGGTGTTTCCATCATCCATATTACTTTCATGCGCTGTTGGATGCCAAATGATATCTACGGCGGCATACCATCCCACCATTTTTTGAGCAGCTTCCCAGAGTTGTTCTTCTTGCAATTGATCTTTCATCAAATGGATTGCTTTGGGAATATTCCGAAACGTATAGCCTATGTGATGCATGGATTCCATCAAGCTTCCATCGGCATATCCTTGGTCTAAAAGATAGCGGACAGTATTTGTAAATAATGTGATGCTTTCGTTGTTTTGCGTATGAGCCGCATGTTTGGCTAAGGTATAGATAAACTGTTCTACTCGGTATATGTTTTGCGAATCAGGATAGTCCTTGCCATAGAGTGGTTTCCCGGTACTATTTCCGTCTGTATACTGAATATCGAGAGCGGTATATTTGGTTTTAGCCTTGCTAAGCGCACTAGAAGAAGGTTGACTTCCTAAAATATAAGCATCGTATTTTTCTTTGACCTTGGCTAAATCAGCAATTTCTTCTTGGCTAGGAGTGGAGAGGGGAACCGTTTTTTCCAAACTTTTAAAATACATCATATCGGTCCAATGTTGTCCGTTATCAGCCTTTAGAAAAGGGAGTTGATAATCAGGAGAACGATAGGTATTTCTATCGGCGGTATAATCGACTCCATCAAAAAATAGTTGCCCACTTTGGTCCGGAGCAATTATTTTTATAGTGCTTAAATTATCCGATGATTTAGCACCACTCATTTCATGTTTGTAGCTTGCCGAAGCAGATCGCCAACCCGTAAAATCGAGGTAAAAAACATAGTGAAATTGCTTTTGGTCTTGGGCGTCGTAAAATTCGATGGTCAAGGGTTTTGAAACAATGTTTTTACTATTGTAAATCCATAAATTAAACATGTTTTTATAGTAGTTTAGCACCTCATTTACGAGCAAGCCATTGGATTGGATGTCGTGTATAGTAAGTACATCATTGGCGTTAAAATCCCATTGCAAGGACTTTTTTTGATCTTTATAATGTAAGTCGCTAATACTTAATTGATCGTTTGTAGCGGTCCAATTAGTGGGGACTGTGGTGTTTTCAAAAGATTGATCTTGAGAAAATGCATGATACTGGCATAACAGTAAAAAGAGACAGATATTTTTAAAATTACAGCACATATTAAAAAGGGGATTAAATTAATTAGAAACTCATTAAAAGACAAAATGGAGCCCCTTTCGAAGCTCCATTTTACCGTTTTTATAGACAATCATTTATATACTTGGATAAGGAATAACATCCGAATATTTTTTTTGTTTATACCAAGGGTCATTGGCATGTTTTAGTTGTGCTCCTAATTGTTTTAAGAGGCGTTTGGCAACTTCAGGACGCTCTTCCAATTTAATTTTTGTCAATTGGTAAGGGTCTTCTTGGTTGTCGTACAAAAAGGTTTCCGCTAAAGCAGTTCCTTTTCGTTTGTCCCATTGTTTTTTGTTTTCTTGTAAACAAAGGGTGTATCTATCGGTTAAAATTCCTCTAGAGTTTCCTAACATTAATAGGACTCCTTCTGGTTTTTTTACGCTCGTTGTTGATGGGTCTTGTAATAAAGGAGCAAAGTTAGTTCCTTGCACAGTTGTTGGTATTTTATTTCCAATTCCTGCCAGTCCCATAGTGGTTGGTAATACGTCAGGTACACTTAATAAGATATCGTTGATATTGGCTTTTAATCCTTTTGGCCAATGCACGATAAATGGTACCGCCATCGATTCCATTTCAATAACATTTTTACCTTCTAATCCGTGACTTCCTAACATTTCGCCATGGTCAGAACTAAAAATTACGATGGTATTATCTAATACTCCCATACGTTCTAACTCGTCAATTACAATACCGATATAGGTATCTGTACTGGTAACATTGGCAAAATAATTACGTACATAATGATTGGCAACATCTAAACTTGCATTCTCGCGTACTACGAGTGTTTCATTCTCAGGATATTTATCCGTATCGTAATGCTCTCTTAAGGCATCCATGTCGGTGTTTTTATCATCCCAAGGATTGTGAGGAGGATTTAAAGACCAGATCATCATAAATGGTTTGTCGCTATCGCGTTCGGCATTGTTATTTTGTAAATACGATACAATTTTATCCGCTTCGTTCTTTGGAGAATAAATTTTTGGCAAGTGTAATTCACCATCTTTTTTACCTTCGATGGTATTAGAATCACTCGCATAAATATGCGGATTGTAATGTGCATCTTTTAACGATTGATAAAAATACTCAATACTATGACGTCCAGGTCCAGCAGGCACATACGTATCATACGTATTTACAAAATGACCACCTGGAGCTTCTGTTGTTCCTTGGTAATTTCCGTTTTCGTCAAATAGTGGTTCTGTTTTTAACCAGTGACATTTTCCAAAATATGAAGTGTTGTATCCAGATTCGAAAAACAAATCAGTGATGGTTTTCATATCATCATTTAAACTGTCTTCTCTACCTTCTCTACAATTGTTCCAAATACCACTTTGTTCAGGATACATCCCTGATAATAGCATTCCTCTATACGGGCTACACAATGGGTAATTACTGATGGCTTGAGTAAAAACAACCCCGTTTTTTGCCAATTTATCAATGGTAGGAGTTACTACGGGATCAGGTTTTCCAACAACGTGTTCTTTAAATCCGTCTTCAGACCAAAACCCTGCACTATACCTACGTAATTGATCAGGGAAAATGATCAATACATTTGGTTTTTTTTCGGTTACTTCAGTCTTTTTTTCTTGTGTTTTACAAGTGATGCTAAGCATCGCCAATGCTATGATGAGTATTTTTTTCATACGTTTATTAGTTGATAAGTAAATAAGCAGCGACACGTTTAGACTGCTCTTTTGTAGGAGCCATGGCACTCACTTTGTTAAAATTTGTATTGGTTAAACCTAGGCTTACCGTTTTGTCTTTTTTATTGATTAAGGTATTAAAAACTACGGCGTCTAATTGGATGGTTAGCAATTGGTTTTTTCCGTTGGCGGATTGAGAAACACTAGCAGCTCCCAATTGTTTACCTAGTGTCAAGGCATCGTTCCAGGTGATGGTGTTTTCACTCCAATCATCATTGTCAATGGCCATGACATCTAATTCAAATTTCCCCGTTGGATTTTTAGGCGTTTTATAGACTTTTAAAGGAATACAAAGACTTACTTTCTTAACGGATTTTATTTTTTTAGACAATTTGAATTTTAAATAACCAATACGTGCGTATTTACTATTGGCATTGGAATTAAAAATACGAATATTTTTTGGTTTTGCAGTCCCTAAGGCAATGCTTGCTGAGGTACCACCTTCTATAAATACATCTTCGGAAACAACTATTTTTTCTTGTGCTATCCCACTAAAAGTAATGGCAAATAAGCAAATAAGTAATATGTTTTTCATGGGAATGGGTTTTAATTTGAATATGGTTCAAGCCATGTAGGCAAGATTCCTAAACGTAATTTTAACTGTTCTTCAAATAGTGATGCTGGTTGTACTGGTGCTCCTAAACTTTCCAATACTTGTACTTCGTCAGTTTTAAAAGTAGTTCCAGATCCGTGGAATCCAACAATAATTGGAGGAACTATTTTCCAGAACCAAGTGGTGGTAGACCAAAACTCGAAATTTTGTTCCGCTTCATCAGTTTCGTTATAATTCCATAAAACTAAATAACGTCCGTGGTTGGGTAAATTTTGTCTTGCTCCACCAGCTCTTCCTAAAAAGAAGCCTCCTTTTACATTGTCAAAAAGGGTACAACGTGGTTGGGATGCATGTGATTCGAAAGAGGTGTGTGCTGGGTGTTCAGAGCGGTAAATTACCGTTGCGGTAGTAGATCCTCCACCAACACCGGCTGCGTGATGCATTCCAGCTTTGTCATTTATATTGGCGATTAATATTCCCGTAGATCCATTAGAAGCATGTAAAGAGGCATGCCCTAAATTTCCTTCTATGGTGATGTCTATGGCGGTACTAGCAGCAGAACCACTAAATTTAGCAGCGTTGTTTACGTTTTTAAAGGTACACTGCTTAATCCAAGAATTAACCGCTTTAGAAATGGCCAAGATACTCCATCCTCCATCGTGTTGTGCAGATTTGTGATGTACGAATTTTTCTAACCAATTTCCTTCAAAACGAATGTTTTCAAACCCAACTTCAGATACATGTGCAAAACGTGATACGCTCCAGTGATGTTTGTGTTGAATGTCATAATGAATAGGTTCTTTAAAAGTGATGGTGTTTCCTTGTACATCGGTCACTAAATGACGTTCGTTTACAATGACACCTTTATCTAAAATAGATTTCCATTCTGGTTGACATTGTAACGGTTGGATATCATATTCAATTAAATCTCTACTGTTGTTTTTTACATGTACCAATACCCAGTCTCCTTTTTTTATTTGACTAGCATCTGCTACTTCAATGCTAAAAGTTTCTCTTTGTGCATCGCTTGTAACAGTGGTTAAAAAGTCGTTATTCCCTTTGGCAGATACAATAATTCCATGAGGAACTGTCCATAATTTGTTAGGGTCTTTGGCAGGTAAATCTTTGTCAAAAAATAAGATAGAACCATTTTCTCCATCACCAACACCCCTAAATACAATATTTGAACCGCTTATTTTGATAGGCTCCAATACGTCATTTCCAGTATTAATAATAAATTTTCCTTTTGGAAAAAATATAATCCCTGATCCATTTTTAGTGGCCGCTTTGATTGCTTTTTTAACGGCATCTTTATCCGAGATGGCATCGTTTGCAATGGCTCCAAAAGCCGTAATGTCAAATACTTTGTGATTCACTGTTGGAATAGCTTCCTCACTGTGTTTATATCCGGCAAACGAAAAATCGGGAAGAATTGCTTCCGTACCCGATTTTTTAGCTTGTTTAAAATTTTCCCATACACTTACTTCTTGTGCATTACAAGCAACAAAAGTTAGTGAGATAAGTCCTAAAAATAGTTTTTTAAACATGATTTATTTTTTAGTGTGGTATTGTTTGAATTTTAATAATGCTTCTAAATAATAGTAATCTGCATAGTTTAAAGGAACATCAATTTCGTTGTTGTGAGGAATACTTCCAACACTGTGCTTTAAAATGAAATTTTTATTGGTTCCTATGGCAGCAGTATATTCAGGGCTGGCTAATGATTTTAAAATATCGTCCGCATTCTGAATGTATTTTCCATTCGTATACCCACTTAATTCTACCAATGCAGACGCGGTGATTGCCGCAGCAGATGCGTCGCGTGGTGCGTTAGGAATTTTGGTGTCGTTATAATCCCAATACGGAATAAAATCGGCTGGTAATCCAGGGTAATTGATGATATAATCTGCCACTTTTTGAGCTTGTTCCAAATATTTTTCGTCTTGAGTATAGCGGTAACACATGGTATAACCGTAAATAGCCCACGCCTGTCCACGTGCCCAAGCACTACTGTCTGCAAAACCTTGAGCGGTTTGCTTAGAGCGTACTGCACCAGTTTCTGGATCGTAATCTACTACGTGAAAACTGCTGTAATCATCTCTAAAGTGATTTTTTAAGGTGGTGTTTGCATGCGCAATCGCTACTTCCTTGTATTTAGAGTCCCCTGTAATTAAGCTCGCTTCAAACAGCATTTCTAAATTCATCATATTGTCTATAATTACAGGGAATTTCCATCCTCTTTTAGATTGCCATCCTCTATCAACATCCCAACTGATAATAGATCCAACCGTAGGATTAAAGCGTGTGATTAAGGAATCAGAAGCTGTTTTTAGGACTTCTTTATACGCTTCGGTCTTGGTGATTTTATAGCCATTTCCATACGAACAGTTAAAAATAAAACCTAAATCGTGAAATCCTGTGAAGTTCTTATGATCTTCATAGCTAGCTTGAAATTTTTCAGCGGAAGCTTTCCATTTATCATTCTTGGTAATATCATATAAAAACCAACTTGTCCCAGGAAAAAAACCTTCCGTCCAGTCAAAGCCTTGTCGTACCCAATGATATTCTCCTTCGGCATCTACAGTACGAGGATTTCTATTGACAGCTAAAGCATCTGTTAATAATAAAGATAATTGCGCATCCGCATTTTTAAACTGCTTGTCTACAAATACTGCTGGAGTATCTGGTGGAGTTGGAGTACATGCACTGAATAAAAGTGTGCAAAGGATGAATATTGAGAGGTTGACTATTTTCATTTTTATATATTGTTGGTTTATGAATATTGTTGGTTTTGTTTGCAAATGTTAAGGACTGCTAACAGGTTGCAATTTCCATCAATTATTGTTGTTTTTGGGTGGTTTTTGGGGTCAGTCATAGGGGGTAAACGGTTCTTTTTACCGTTAAAAGTGAAAAATCACAAGAAACACCTCCTTTTTGGTCTATTTTCTTAATTATTGATCGTTTCTATATGAAGGTTTTCAATTTTCATATGATTGTTTACCGTACGGATTCCAAAATAGCCTTGTTGGTATGGAGCGTTGTCTTCCAATTCAAATATCAATTTCCCATTCATTAAATACTGTACTTTTTGTCGTGCAGCAATTAAAGTAACGCGCATTTTTTTATTAGGAGTGATCATAAACTCTGGTGCTGTTAGATCATGTTCCGCTAGCAATGGTCGGTTTTGTTGGCCATTGTATCTACGGAATCTTGTTTTGGTATTATGATGACCTCCATAACCTACATAATATTGCAACAACTCGTGGTAATTGGTGAATTTCCCAGCCCTGTTTTTTGAGTTTTTGAAAAAATCATTAGGGTTGTTTGGGTCGGTGGCCATCCAAAAGCAGTTCAGGTCTGATGCACGGTCATAAGGACCTCCTTTTTTAATAATTGTGGCATCATAACTAATGGAAACAGGGCCTTGTAATGGATGTTTAAACCATACCGTACAGCCTTTGGCATCTGTAATTTCCATGATTTCATTTTGGAAAGTAACAGTTCCCCCTGCTTGCTGTTCTACGACCCAATCACTTGCTGTTAAGTGATTGGAGTTGTAGCTAATTTCTTGAACTGTTTTACAAGAAGAAACAGCCATAAGCAGCACGAGTAAAAAAATGCTATTTTTTAGAAACATAAATACTTAGATTAATAAGGTTTGTCAAATAAAGTACTTGTTGATAGCTTACTTGTACTTGGCAATACAATTTTGCGTAAAAACTGTTTGTCATCCGTTTCCATACACCATTTATGTAAGCGATCTCTGAACAAGTCTATTGTTTTTAAATAGGCCTTGTCTTGTATTAAATTATTCATTTCAAAAGGATCATTTTCCAAATCGAAAAGTTGTTCTCGGTTTTTTCCCCAGTTGTAAACGTTGTATTTAAATCGTTTTCCTACCACAGATCTTCCCATAGTTCCAAAGGCATAATTTCCTGCAAACTTGGTTTCAACCACTACATAATCTCTGTTGGTTTTTCTCTTGCTCCCTTCAAAAACAGGTTTTAAACTTTGACCAGTTAAATGTGTTGGGATCTCCAATTGTGCATAATCCAAAATTGTAGGGTACAGGTCCAATCCGTTTGAAATAAGAGATGTGTTTTGCTTGTTTTTCTTGATTTCTCCTTTAAAACTTACGATAAAAGGAACATTGGTGCTCTCTTGGAATAAAGATGTTTTTTGATTCCATCCATGAGAGGCATTTCCATCACCATGATCACTAGTAAAAATAATCAAAGTGTTTTTACGCATATCTAAATCATCCAATGAAGTTAAGATTTTTCCTATTTCTGCATCTACTTTCTCCACCAAACGGTAATAAGTATGTCTGTACTGTCTCCAGTCTTCTACGGTATAATTGGCGGTTGGATATACTTTTTTATTGGCTACTTGCTCAATTTTTAAAGCTTCAGGGAATGTTGCCGATTGTTTAAAATTCACAGGTAGTGCTGGGGTGTTTTCCAACGCTACTCCTGGAATGTCTCCATAAGGCAGCGGTTCGTTTCTTGCCCATTCACAAATATTATGGGGGTTGTCGTAAGAAACAGTTAAGAAAAATGGTTTGTCAGATCCTTTTTTTGATTTTAAGTAGGCAATACTTTTTTCTGCCAAACCTATATCACCCATCGGAGCGATCATCTCAAAGCCATTCCCGTCTACCATACTCGCTTCATGTGCATGCCATTTTCCTCCATAAGCACAATCGTAACCAGCTGCTTTTAGAGCGTTGGCCAAAATGGTTTTTTTAGCGGCAGGTTTTAAATGAGCTTCTGAATTTTTATTAGATTTGATCCCTAAATTATGAGGCATTTGTCCTGTGAAAATACTTGACCTTGCAGGCGTACACAGTGGAAATGTCGAATAGGCTTTATTAAAAAGCATTCCAGAGGTTGCCAAACCGTCTATGTTTGGTGTCTTTACATCGGTATTCCCAGTGATGCTTAAAGCGCGGGCTTGATGCTGATCCGTCATGATCAAAATGATGTTTGGACGGTCGGTATTTTGTGCAACTGTAGCAAGGGAGTAGGCCATTAAAAGGACTACTGTTACCATCGTTTTTAAGCTGTTTAAATAACGCATATGCTTATGATTTTGTTAAATTAATAATGTTAGAAAAACCGTGTCTACATTCAAAACTAATAGTGGTTTGACCCTTTGCTGTTTGGACTGCTTTTACAGCTGTATCTGTGCTCGTCCAAGCGCCTTTTAAAACAATGCTTAAAGTTACAGGGTAGCTGAAACCACGCATGGTTTTATCCTTAGTATCCATAAAGTTTAAGTCAGGCTCCACAGCACTAATGGTCATTTTTTTCTTTGACTTTTGAACCATCAATAGCGCTGGTTTTGATACATTTTTGATCACTGATTTTTTTAAGTCAGGACCTAGTTCAAAAAAGACATATCCAGTGGTTTTAGACTTTTTATCGTGTACAATATGTACTTGGTTGTCAGCTCGGATAATTTCAAAAGAAGTATCTTTTGTCGCTGTTTTTCCAAAGGTAGCGATCTTCTTTTTTGAAAGTCCAGGGTAAATTACATATTGGTAGCTTGCATTTATAGGAGCGTTTCCATGGTCAATCCAAGAAGAAGCATAGTCCCCTTTGGTGGCTTTGGCTCCTTTTCCTTTCTTATTCATCCTTCCCGTTTTTAAGGAGTATTTGTTGTGATAAGAATCCTGAGAAGCACGTTTGATGTCTATACTGTTCTCTGATAAAATATGGTACCCATTATTATAGGCATCAACTAACCAAGTGCCAGCTCCTGTAATGTTACTCTTATACGGAAATTCGGAGATATTCGCTTGCTTTGAACTGGCAATTGCCATGTTGGTATTTGGAATATAATTCTGGAATAAATTAGTTTGAACTGGGTGCTCTGTATCAATACTTGTAATTCCGGTTCCAATACAAATTAATTTATCGCCAAAAGAAAATACGGATTTATGTGCTTTTAATTTTCCAGGGAACCCCAAATCTTTTTCTGGTCCATCGGCATTAGATCCTTTACTTTCGTTCAAAATCATTCCAAAAACACCATTTCCTTTTAGGGCAACAGCTCCAGCAAAAGTCTCCTCAGATCGGAACATTAATAGCGGTGTATTTGGTTCCAATTCGTTCCAAGGAAGTGTAATGGCAGTGGTTCCAGGAAACCTGTTCCAATCCCAACCTTCTTGTTTGAATCCACTTTTAATATTTCCTTTGCTGTTGTTTATCTGAATACTTCCGTTAGATGGGTAGCGACCATAGCGGTTCTCATCTACATAAATTTCAGAAGCCCAAACATATTTGCTATATCCTTTTATAAAAGCAGCCCATTTGCCTCTTCTATGGATGGAAGTTGCTGCATATGGAAGCACATCATAACCTTTTAATTGTTCTTTGGTTATCTTGTGTTTTTCAGTGAATAAGGCAGTGTGTTTTTTGTCTTTCTTACCCCACATACGTAAATATGCCGCAGCTACTTCTTTATCAATTTTTTCGGTTCCAGCCGGGTTACCTGCTAGGGCCATACTTATATAATCGTCTTTTAATCCTTTTATAGTATTGTCATACAATGGGTGTCTACCTGCAATTCCAAAACCAAAATCTGTGGTATGGCTGTATAAGCGTGTGGTCATAAATGCTTTTTTAAAGTTTTTATGTCCAGCTTCGCTAATGCTATATTCAGTACCTGCTAGGGTGTAAATAACTGGAGGGACACTGTTAAAAGCTCCAAGTCCGTAGGCAGGGTAGTGCCCACCATGATGCCAAGAAGTTCCATCTACTTTAAACACACCTTTTCCTTCATCTTGTGCCAAGGTGATAGACATATAATTGCTATAGGCTTTTAATAATGCCGATTTTTTGGCAGTATCCTCACGCATAAAAATCAACATTAAGTGATAGTAGGACTGGGTATTAAAATAGTCAATATTGGCATGGAATTCTGCTTCGTTTCCGAGTACTTTTCCTAAGTTGAAAATCCATTGTAGGCTATTTCCAATTTCGTTTAATATTCCAGCTTCTTGCAAGGGTGTTTTCATCATATAAAATGCATCGGTTAATTTACGCATATTATAACCAATATGATGTCTTGTTCCTCCACTAGATCCTGCTTGCCATCCTTGATCAAGATAGTATTTACTAGCATTTATAAAGAGTGTAGCGATGGCAGCTTTGTCTTTTTTGCTGTTGCTTTGCATATGATAGGTAGCCAATTCTTTTAAAATACCTCCTAGTTCTTGAATAGGCATCTCCTTTTTTCTGTTGGCATCACCTTTAGGGAAATAGACTTGAGAACTTTTAAATGTTAGTGGGTATCCCAATACGGTTTCTGCTACTTTTAAATGTAGTTTGTCATAAGCCGCGGTCGCTTTGACTAAAAAGTCTTCCTTCTTTTTAGATTTTTTAAAGAAATTAGCATCAATGATGGTTTCAATCTTGTCCAAATCTCTTTTTTCTTGTTCGCTAACGATACTTGTTTTTATGGTTTTTACACGTTTTAAATCACGCATCAGTGGCATCCAGTGGTCTTTTCCAATAGGAATGTCTCTTTTAATAAAAGGGACGTGCATGTCAGGATAGGAATGTCTATCGTCTTGGAACTGAGAAAAGACGATGTCATCAAAGAAAATTTTTCCTTTTGAATTTCCATTGACCGTGCTCACTCTAAAATAATCATAGGCAACCGCCGCTGTTTTTTTAGGAGGAGTTCCTTGCATTTCATAAAACGGCACCCATACGGTACGCCATCCTGTAAAGTCTAATTTTAATTCAAAAGATACTTGTTCTAGGCCTTTTTCGTCGTAAGCTATTTTGATGCTATTGTCTTGAGCGATTTCATTGTAAATAGAAAAAATCACTTCAGGGCTATTGGCAAAATGCTGACCATATTTTAAGGGACTATCTTCAGATTTTAAATGACGAAATTTAGAAGTACCAAAACTACTTTCTCCGTTCCATTCCCATTGTAAAGAGGACTCTCCAAATTGATGGTGTTTTTGACTAATGGTCAAGTTACTTTCACCGCTGGTTTCGTAGTTTTTTAAGGTATTACTATTTTCAAAAGAGTCTTTTATAGGTGCGGTCTCTTCCTGTGCTACTAGGGTACTCCCAACAATTAAGGAAGTACATAGTAGTAAATTATATAAAAATGTAGGTGTTTTTTTCATGGGGCTATGCGTTAAAATCAAATGTTAATTCCGTTTGTGGACTTACACTTGCTTTGATGTTTTCTTTGGTGATGAACTTTTTACTATCTGGGTTTCCAATTTTAATGAGGTAAGAACCTTTGCTAGGAACCCTTGGAGTGAAACTAGATCCGTTAATACGAATGGTGTACACAATTTCCTGAGTTTTTTCATGTATAACTTGTAACACTGCATTTTCCATACCAGTAACTTTTACAATTGGCAATTGGTATTTAAATGTAGTGGTAAAATTATCTAATTGGTTGATGGTGATGGGCCATCCAGGGTATTGTTCGCTATCTCCTTTTGCCGATTTGCTTCCACGTGGCCAGCAGTTTAAAGAGATGTCTCTGGTAGATTTGTCAAACTTTACAATTCCATATCCTGCCGCTCTATCGTATAATTTAGCTGGTTTTTTTCCTGTAAATAAAGGATTTGAAATGGCTTTTACGGTAAATTTATTACCAAATCCATCTTTAAAATCACCGGTGTATTTAGGGGCATTGGCTTCGCGATTTCTTCCTCCAGCTTGTGGATACCATCTACGTGGCCAGTAATTAGAAATAGAAGGCACACAAAATGCATAACCACTATCGTTCCAATTGTCAACTCCATATTGAATGGTAGATCCTAAATGTTGGTCTCCTGCCAAGTGAAAAGCAAATCCTTTTCTGATGGTTTTTACAGCATTATTACGTCCTGTTTGAGGCCATCCATTGGAGTCTAAATCACCTACAGGCTGATCATCTACAGGGTAATCTCCTTCACGCATAATACGTAGGGTAGGGACTACTACATCTGACAAGGCAGCTTTAGGTAAGGTGGCAACATTGGCAAAGATAGTTTGAGATAACAGTGTTTTCATCTCCGCACCATGACTCCAGTCTCCAGCCCAGTTTTCTAAAAAGTCCAATTGTCGTTGTCCTAGTAAGCTGGCTCCTTTTACATCACCTAGCTTTTCCATGTTAAAGGATTTGTTTTGAGGCCAACCATTGTCTATCTCTGCTTGGGGTAATTTTTCCTTTGGAGCCGATTTAAACTTTCTATCTTCTAAAATAGCAAAACTTACTTTCCCATAATTCATTTGGGTATAATACACGCCAATTCCTTGTTTTACAGGTGTTGGATCATAAGGATCGGGTAGGTGACTAGTCTGTGTTTTTTCTACCATGTTTACCCATTCGGCAGGCATTCTGTATCCACCACTATCTTGTATGTGTTTTCTATGTCCGGTAGTGATTGGTGTTTTTCTACCACCTTCTCCCCAGATATTTCCCATATACACATCGTGATCATCAGTCAAACATACGGTAGGTCTGTCTTTTAAAATATCTCTATAAGCCCATCCGAATTGGTACCACTTACGTAAATAATCCAATTTTGAAGGCTCCATAGGTGTTAGTTGAATGTAGTATCCACCAACTTCTTCATATATCTGATCACCAGAAAAGAATAAAATATCAGGGTTTTGTAATTTAACTTCTTCAAAAATATCCGTGTTAGGAAATCCTAAATCGTTGTTTCCTGTAAATCCTGCAATGGTCACTTCTTTTTTATCTATGGGGTTTTTTCGGATAGTTCCTTCCCAATAGTGGTCTTTATTCTTTTTGTTCGCTATGTCTAAATTATAGACCAATCGGTAAGGGACATCTGCTGTGTCTTTCCAGTTTTCCAATTTAAAAGTGGCAGTTCTCGCACTTTTGTCAATGTTCATTTCTGAGATGGTTTCCCACCCGTCATTTTTAAACAATTGCAAGGCAACTTTTTTTGTAGGGTGATCTATGGGAGCCATTTGAGCAGTTAATTTAACCGTATTTCTACTCAATGTATATTGAGAAAATAGGATTGGCCCAAAGTGTTGGTCTTCTTTTTTGATCACTTTAGAACCTTTTATAATCCAATCTTTAAACCATACGCTTTTTGTTTGTACACGTTTATTGATGCCATTTTTAAAATCGCTCATCAATACTAAATCACCAATTAATTTTTCTGGTGCTACGTTTCTCTTAGAGATACTAGCTAATAATTCTTGACTTTCTGTTGTATAAACGGAAAGGTCTATTTTATATTCTCCATCTAATGGAGTGAGTGTGATTTGTAAATCTACGCCTTGTTCTAAAGCGTCTATTATTTTAGTGTTTTTATTGTTTTTGTTTTGTTGACCGATGAATAAAGCACCATTTGTTCCTATTCCAACGTTCAATCCTTTTCCAAAGATGGCATGATTTCTATAATCGTCAAATTCTCCTCGGGCACCAATGCTAAATCCTACCCAATGGTTGTTGTTTGGGCTGTGTTCTGTATTTAAAAGCCCTAAACTAACTTTCATGTCTAGGGTACCATTTTTTTCGCCTAATTGGCGTGTAAGGTGATGAATGTTTCTGTTTTCATTGCTCACTAAACATTCGATTCTGTCATTGTCAATTTGCCAGTCTTGTAGTGGGTTTGCCCAATATTCTGGCCCGATCCATGTACGTGTAGGTAGGTCTTCAAAATTACTTTTAAAGGTGTTAGGATCTGTTTTCTTATCACAAGAAGTACAACTAAATATAAGTGTAAGTACTAAAATAGTTTTCAGTGATATGTCTAGCAGAGTGCTAGGAAGGGAAGTGTTTTTTTTGATTACGTAATGCATGAATTCTGATTTTTAGATGCTATAAGTTTAAGTAAAAATAGTATTTAAACCTCCATTAGTAAGGGGGGACAGTCAATAATGAGGGGTTTAATCAATCATAAAAGTTATTCCAATAATTAAATATTGGAATAACTTATTATGAAGGTTAAAAAATAGGTGATATTCACAAAGTGCTTACCAACCTGCTTTTTGCTCTAATTCATTATTTAAAGATACTTCTTGTAAAGGATAAGGCAAAGAATTATGCTTACCTTCCGTATAAAAGTTACCTGCTCTTAAATATGCTTTATGATTTTCGTTGGTGTTCTTAAACGTAGGCTCTCCTTCGATCGTCAAGTTTTGTAAGTTTAATTTTTCACCTAATAATCCCCATCTGATTAAATCTTGCTTACGCAAGCCTTCAAAACAGAATTCTCTTGCACGCTCATCTACTAGTTCTGCAAAGAAACTATCTTTATCAGCTACTGCTGTAGGATTCTCAATAGTTATGTCACCCAATCCAGCACGATCTCTAACCATGTTTAAGTAAGAAATAGCCAATGCATTAGGTCCTTCGTTAAAATTACTAGCTTCTGCGTACATTAACAATACATCTGAATAACGCAATACAGGGAAATTGATAGAAGTAAAACTTTTACTAGGAGAAGAAACAGCTTCTAATAGTGTATAAGCCTCTGTTACACCTTCTGCAGGAGTAATGTCTAAATCAGCCCAGTTAGAAGGTTCCCAACGTCTGAATTTTCCAGGACAGTATTGTCCAGCTAAAGGATCCGTAACTGCTTTTGCATCTCCTTTATTTGTATATTGATATCCTGCAATATTCCAATCTTTACGAAGGTCATCTGCACTGTAGATATTTTTTAATAATGGCGATACGTTTTCCATAGCATAAGCACCAGGGTACCCATCAGCACCACCTCCAAAATTGAATGCTACACCGTTAATACCTCCAATTCTACCATCTGCAGAAATTCCCATTTCTCTTAAATAAGCAAAAGAAATTTCGAAAAGAGACTCTTGCGTATCATAGGTACTTTGAATATAATTTAAAAAGTGTGTTCTGTATCCTATTCCATTATCGGTATTCATTCCATGGTAACCATCTTGAATAATAATAGCACATTGTGCCTGAGCTAAGGCGTACATATCTGTATTATTAATAGGTGAACCAGCCATTTTTAAATAAGCACGTGCCATTAAACCATGAGCGGCCATTTTATTCGCTCTTCCAGGAATGTATTTTGGATCGTTTGCGGCTAATAAATGTTCTGAAGCAAAGGTAAAATCTGCGATAATTTGAGCATACACTTCTTCATCTGCAGTAACTGCTAAATGATTAGCGGATTGATCCAAGGTAGATGTTAAAGGCATTGGAATGTCTCCATACCATGCTACTAACAGACTATAAGCATGTGCTCGTAAAAAGCGAGCCTCTCCAATTAGACGGTCATAGTCTTCTTGTTCAAATGCATTGTTGTCTAACCTTTCAATAAACATATTGCTCAAGTTGATACTTGTATACAATTTAGCCCATAAATTGGCTACATAGTTATCAGATGAAGTATGTCTGTATAAACCGACAGTCCAGTTTTCGTTATAACGACGGTTGTAATACCCTTCGTCAGTTCCGGATTCCATAATAATTGACAAACCTTGACCGTAAACCGCGTCACTTGCAAAAGTGGAGTAAATACCCGCCAATGCGATGTCTGCTTCGGTTTGAGTAGAATAGAAGTCATCTATTCCCCATGTTGATTGTGGCTCTTCATTCAAAAAATCAGAGCAACTGATGCTTAAAAAACCTAAAATGGCTAGTAAGCTGATGTATTTTATATATTGTATTTTCATTATTTCTACTTTTAATTTTTAATAAATCAATTAAAATGTGATGTCTATTCCACCCATAATAGTGGTACTCTGTGGATAGGCAGAATAATCTAATCGAGGTGTTAATGCTCCATATTTACCAACAGATACATCTGGGTCATATCCTGAATACTTCGTCCATGTAAATAAGTTTTGACCAGTTAAATAAATTCTGAATTTTTTAACTTTCATTGCTTCCAATGCTTCATTAGGAAGTGTGTATCCTACAGAAACTGATTTTAATTTTAAGTAAGATCCGTCTTCTATATAACGATCGTCCATTTGGTTCCCTTTTGGAGGTGCTCCATAAACGGTCATATAACGAATTGCTCCAACAGTAGTATCTGTATTTAATGGAGACCAAGCATCTGACAAGGCGGCGAAACCACTTTGTTTTCCAGCTGTTGGTACTTCAAATACTGCTTTATTAGCATTCATAATATCAAATCCGTAAGACCATTGTAATAAAGCAGAAACATCAAAGTTTCCTACTTCAAACGTATTAGAGAATCCACCAAAATGCTTTGGATGAGGATTACCAATAATTTCTCTATCCAATTCATTGATGGTTCCGTCACCGTTTTGATCTATGAATTTCACACTTCCAGGTCCCACAGGTAAGGCGCCATTATCAGGAACTCCTTCTTTTAATACATATGTTTGGTACTCGTTATCCCAATTAAAATCATCTAATTGATAGATACGGTCAAATTCTAAACCATACATCATCCCTACAGGTTGTCCTACTTGTGTAATATATTGGTACTCTGAATAAGAACCATTCCAGTTAGGATTGGTATAAATAGCCGTTTGACCATCGTTTAAGGCAATCGTTTTGTTTTCATTAAATGAGATGTTAAATGAGGTATACCACTTGAATTTATCTTTGTTGATGTTGGTAGTGTTTAAACTAATTTCCAATCCTTTATTTTCTACTTTACCAATATTTTGTTGCACTTTATTAAAACCAGTATGCAATGCCATTTCAGCGTTCAATAACAAGTCAGAAGTTTGTTTGTTATAGTAATCAACAGTCAATTCTATGTTTTGATCTAAGAAACCTAAATCCAATCCAATGTTTGATTGTGCAGTAGACTCCCAACGTAAATTAGGAACTCCTAAGTTACTTTGATAAGCTCCAGGAATGTAATTTTCTCCATGGCCCCATACGTACCCACTAGAAGTACTTGCATTTAATTGGCTATAAGCATCGTAATCTCCGATTCTGTTATTTCCAGTAATACCCCATCCTGCTCTTACTTTGGCAAAAGAAACGGCTTCTACATCTTTTAAGAAATTCTCATCACTAATTTTCCAAGCTGCCGAGAACGAAGGGAAATATCCCCAACGGTTGTCTTTGTTGAATTTAGAAGATCCATCCGCACGGTAAGTTGCAGTAAACAAATATTTGTCGTGTAAGTTGTAATTTACTCTACCAAAATAGGATAACAATGCGTTTCTAGAACTCAACGTTTGAGGAATAGCAGGAGAAATCCCCAATCCAATCTTATCAATTCCGAATAAATCCGTTGGGATTTCAGAATTTTTCATCCAAGAATATTCGTAATCTTTGGTTTGCATTTCCATACCTCCTAACAAAGAAAAACGATGTTGGTCTATTGTTTTGTTATAAGCTAAGGTATTAGAAGATGATAATGTTTGGTATCTTCTGTTTGTAACAGATCCATTAATATGATCAGAACCACGTGTTCCTTGTTGTGTGTCTTTTCCAAAGAAAGTGGTTTCTTTTCTACTGTCTATTTGGTAAGATCCAGATAGTTTTAATACTAAATCTGAATTAAATCTATGTGTCAATCCTAAGCTTCCTCTTAATACATCTGAACGTCTTTGACGGTCTGTATTCATTAAGTTTTTTACAGGGTTGAACAAGTATTTTTGACTTTGATCTGTAGGGTCATATCCTCCAGCTTCTAATCCATCACTATTAATAGGTTCTACGGGTCTAAATTGGATAGCGTCTCTAATTACAGAAGTATAAGAGTTTCCTGATATTCCAACTCCAGCTCTATTTAAATAAGTGTATTGTAAATACCCGTTTAATTTGGTTTTGTTATTGATCTTATGTCCAAATTTAAGGTTGTTATAAATTTTCTTAAATCCAGTATTGATCATTGTTCCTTCTTGATCTAAAAACTCTGTAGAAAAGTAAACATTGGTAGTACTATTACCACCACTCATACTAGCGTTGTACTTGTTAGTACTTGCAATTCTGAATATTTCATCTTGCCAGCTAGTACCTTCCATATCTCTATACAATTCTGGATCTACCCAAGATTCTTTAAAGTATCCTACGTACTGTCCAGGAACATAATTGTCTATAGCCAAAGCTACTTGTTCTTGGTACTTTACATATTCGTAAGGACTTAGAGTTTCTAAACGATTTGGAATCCATTGTACACCATGTGATGCACTGATTCTTACATCCGTTTTCCCATCTTTTCTACCTTGTTTGGTTGTAATTAAAATTACCCCATTGGCAGCCCTAGAACCGTAAATAGCGGTTGCAGATGCATCTTTTTGAATATCAAAACTTTTAATATCATTAGTACTGATGCTTCCTGGATCAAAATCATCCATTGGAATTCCGTCCACTACATATAAAGGAGAGTTATCACCTGTAATAGAGTTTCCTCCACGAATGGTAATATTTAATCCTTCACCTGGTGTACCATCCACAGATGATATTTGTACTCCAGAAACACGACCCGCCAATGCTTGGTCAAAATTTGAAGTAGCTGTATTATTTAATTCATCAGACGATACTTGAGCGACTGAACCAGTAAGGTCTCTTTTACGAACTGATCCATATCCAACAATTACTATTTCGTCTAACTGTTCGTTACTAGATTGTAAAATGATGTTTACTTCTGAACGATTTCCTACTAATTCGTTAGTAGTTTTGAATCCAAGGTAACTAAACACTAATACATCAGAAGATTTAGTGGTTTGAATGCTGTATAAACCGTCAAAATCTGTACTTGTCCCATTTGATGTTCCTTTTAGCAACACGTTTACACCAGGGATTGGTTCTCCGTTGGCATCGGTTACTGTACCACTCACGCTGTTTTGTGCGAAAGCAACAAAAGGCATTATAGTGAGCAATAGTACTATATAAAATATTTTTTTCATTTGTAATATATTGAGTTGTTAAAAAGGGAGTTTATTCCTCAGATGCTTTAAAGTGAACATCAGAAATATAATATCTTCCACCACGGCCTGTAGTTCCTTTAATAGGTTCTGTAAAGTAAGAAGCATACTTAAATTTCAATGTAAAATTCTTTTCAGATTTGAAATTATTTAAGTCAAACTCGTTACGTACCCATTTTGCATCAGGATTTATACTCGTGTCTTTTTTCCCTTCTGGATCGGCTTTTTTCTGATCACCAGGGTATGGAGTTCCTATAATCTCTTCTCCTGTATTGTTTATTTTACATTTGATTTGATCGTTAATTTGAATCCAAGTAGCTTTTGAATTATCCCCATCATAATCTGTAGAATAATAAATCTCTAAGTCGGTCGGTGTACTACCATCTACTAAATACTCTACGTACTGATTTTTTGTGTAAAATACGGTGGACACATCGTATCCTAAGCTGTATTTTGTTAAATCTTGAGAATTGATAATTACATCTGATTCATGTGGGTCAGACCATCCTCCAATAACACTGTTGGTCATTAATGATTTTGCTCCAGAAGCACTTGCTGGTCTTTCGTCCGCTGCTATATTTGATGGTGCATTTTGTATCCAAGTTTTAGCATAAGGGATAGCTCCTTCTGTAATGATATCTTTTTTGTACCCATATAAAGTGTTTTCTGCTTGTAAAGTAGGGTAGAAGAAAAAGATAGTTTGTCTTGGTAAATCTACTGGCTCGTTAGAAATTACAATCATTAAGAAGCTAGATCCTTGGAATTCTGTAGTTTCTCCACTTATATTACTTGTTACTTGAACTGTAGGGAATATTGTTTCGTTTTCTGTTATGGTGTAACCATCTACTAAAGAAATTACTCCTGTTTCTGTATTTATTTGCAAGGTGTCTACTTGGCTAAGTAAGGCAAAAGTTACATCCTTATTTCCAGATAATAAATAAGGTTTAGTCGATGTTTTGTCCGTTCCTACAATTAAATTCTGTGCAATAGGAGAGTACAATAAGTCTTTTACTAACTGTGGTCCTACTTGAATGTGAAATACATCATCGAAAGTAGTTTCAAATATTTTTCCGTCCAATGAAGTACTTACTTTAATAGTAAAGTAATAATCTCCAGGGCCAAATTTATTGCCATCAGCAATAATAATTCTACCAGCAGTACTGTAATCAATCTCCTCTGCAGTAAAGTCTACATTGTCAATAGTTACATCGCTCATAAAAGTTTCGTCCAATAGTTCACCTTCTCCATTCTTACCTGAAAGTACTTCGTAGGTAGGAACAAGATCATTAGTGTCCACATGTGGAATTCCGGATTTTAATTTACTGTATTCTCTTGCATTCAAGATGTCAGCATACAATAAATCGACTGGGCTGCCATAGGATGCTGGATCCGTGTTTGGCATAAATGTATCCTCATTACAGCTTTTTAGAGCTATAATCATGAGGACAGCGGTTAAGAAATAGAATGTTTTTTTCATAATTGATATGGTTAATTTAGGAAGTTGCCACTATAATAGTATCATAAGATTTAATCATTTATAAAGACTACTATAAGCCATGTTTCATTTAAATTAATTTTAGGTTAATGAATGATGTTATTTGATCTTGTAAATTTCTTATTTGTTTTCGTTTAAATGAGGGATATATCGTTCTATGACAGGGAACAAATTGTTCGAAAACGTTGTATTACAGGGGTAAAATCGATTAAGTACTTTATAAGTTGTTAAAATTTAAAGAATTAGCTGTTTTTCTGGACTGTCGTTTTAGAAGACTAATTAGTGTTTTTTTTATTTAAAATGAGGGGCTTTTAAGGAGTGTTCTTATACTATTTCTGCCGTCCTTTTTATAGAACTTCAAAAATACGTCTCTAAACACATCAGATAAAAGATTATTCTAGTGTATCGTTATGTGAATTTCGATATTCCGAGGGCACTTCGTTAAACTCGTTTTTAAAGCATTTTCTGAAATATTTTAAATCGTTAAATCCTACTTCGTAAGCAATTTCGGAAATGTTCATAGAAGTCTTAGCGAGTAATTGCCCCGCTCTTTTTATTTTTATAGTTCTGATAAAAGAGGAAATAGATTGTCCGGTTAATGCTTTTATCTTTCTAAATAGCACGGACCTACTCATGTTCATTTGATCGGTAAACATATACACGTTAAATTCTGAATCCGCAATGTTTTTTTCGACGGTTTGAATGGCTTTTTCTAAAAATTTTTCATCAGAGGAAGTGATGGTGAGTTCTTTGGGCTTTAAAATTAGATCTTTTTTAAATTTGCTAATTAGGTTTTCTCTTGATTTTAATAAATTATCTACACGTACTTCTAATATATGTGCATCAAATGGTTTGGTGATATAAGCGTTAGCACCCAATTTATAGCCTTGTCCCTTATGGATAGGGGATGTTTTTGCCGTTAATAATATGATAGGAATATGACTCGTGGTAATGGTTGTTTTAATGATTTTACATAGTTCAAAACCGTCCATAACAGGCATCATAATATCGCTAATAATTAGGTCTATTGGGTCTGTTTTTGCTATTTCTATAGCTTCAGCACCATTATTAGCTTCATAGATGTTGTATTTTGTAGAGAATATGTTTTTGATAAAATGGCGTACTTCTATATTGTCTTCAACAATTAGTAAAGTGGATAGCTCTTTATTAAAAGTAAGCGCTTCTTCTGTAGCAATAATTTCGTTAGATCTCAATTCTTTTTGAACATACACAGGTTTGTTAAAAACTTCGTTCATCGTACTTTTTTCAATGGTGTTCACACATTGATTGGAAGATAAATGTTGTTTCCCTAATGGACATATAATTGTAAAGCAAGTTCCATCTTCCGTATTGCTACGCACTGAAATACTTCCTTTATGGAGTTCTACAAGACTTTTTGTTAGTGATAGCCCTATACCTGTTCCTGTCTGGGTGTTTTGTTGATCTACTTGGAAAAAACGATCAAAAATAAATTTTAGATGACTGTCAGGAATTAACTTTCCATAATTACTAATGTCTATTTTTACAAAACCATAAGGGGCGTTTTTAGCTGGTTCTAATTCGGAGATATGTATGGCTATTTGACTGTTATCGGGTGTAAATTTAAATGCGTTTGATAAAAGATTGAACAGTATTTTTTTAAACTTTACTTTATCAAACCAAACTTTTATTTCGGGTAAACTGTGCGTAAATGTATAGCTGATATTACGTTGCAATGCCAATTCTTCAAACGATAATTTTATGTTTTCCGTAAAAGGGATGATATCATTGTGTGAAGCATATAATTCTATTTTTCCTGATTCACTTTTTCTAAAATCTAATAATTCATTAATTAACTGTAATAAAATATTTGTGTTACGTTGGATAGTATCTAGGTTTCGCTTGGCACTTGGGTGGTTGTGTTTTAATTTTAACAACTGTTCTACGGGCCCTGTGATTAAAGTAAGTGGTGTTCTGAAATCGTGGGAGATGTTAGTGAATAATCTTAATTTTAGTTTATTTACTTCTTCTAACCTTTCCTTATCTCTCTTTTCTTGTTTAAGTTCGTTTCTCTCTTTAATCCTTGTTAACATAAGAATACGTGCTACGTATAATACTGTTAAAACGACTAAGAAGTAAATCAAATATGCCCACCATGTCTTCCATGGAGCAGGAGTAATCTTGATATTTATAGAGGCTCCTTTTTCATTCCATAAGCCATTATTATTGGATGCTTTTACTCTAAAGTTATAGTTTCCTTCATCCAAGTTGGTATACGTAGCTGTTTTTTTATTGCCAATATAGTTCCATTCAGGGTCAAAACCTTCTAATTTATAGGCATAATTATTTTTATTAGATTGAGAATAACTAAGGGCTGTAAAATCAAAACTAAAATCATTTTGATCATAATTTAACGTGATTGATTTTATGGAGTCCGTAATTTTTAAAAAGTCTTTATTACTTACTTTTAAGGAGAAGATATCCACAGAAGGGATATAAGTGTTTTCAATGATGTTAGCCGGATTAAAATAATTAAGGCCATTGGCACCGCCAAACATAAGTTCCCCTGAGGTTGTTTTTAGAGAGGCTCCGTAGTTGAATTCATTACTTTGAAGTCCATCAGACTCATCAAAATTACTTATCTTTTTGGTGAATAAATTCAAGCGGCTTATACCATTATTTGTACTAATCCATATATGGTTATTATTATCTGGAACGATGGCATAAATAACTTCATTGGGGAGTCCTTGCGCAATTCCATATTTGCGTAATTTTTGTGTTTTTGTATTAAAATAGTACAAGCCTTTTCCTTCTGTTCCTATCCAATAATTCATAGCGACATCTTCGTAAATACAGTTTACAGAGGTTGCGTTGTCGCCATTTTTATTTGTAGAGGTTAAACTTACTGGATTAATTTCAAAAGTATTGATATCGATTTTTTCAAATCCTTTTGTTCCTCCTATTAATAGTACAGATGGTTGGGTTGATTGAACAATGCTTGTAATGGATTTGAATTGGTTTTGTACTTTTTTAAATTTTTTAGTTGTTGGATTGTATTGTAATAAGCCATTAGTGAGTGTTCCGATCCATATATTGTGATTTTCATCCTCTAATAGTGTTAGTATCCTACAATCTGAAATTTGTGTACTGCTATCTATTTGTTGGTCTAAATGTTCAAAAGAAAAAGGTGTACGACGTGGGTTTAAGAAATTAATACCCCCATCGTGGGTTCCTATCCAATAATTCCCATGATGATCTTTTAACATGGATTTTACATTGTTAGAACTAAGGCTTTTTGGATTGTTTTTGTCATGTAAAAAATAACGAAACGTTCCCTTTTTACGATCGTATACGTTTATTCCTCCACCTTCAGTTCCTAACCAGAAAGTGTCGTCATCCCCCTCCACAATAGCGCTAATTACCTTATAATTTAGCATGTTTTTATGGGATCCTGAGGAAAGTTGTTTGAAATTGTCATAACTCCTGTCAAAAAAGTTAATTCCTCCTGCCCAAGTTCCAATCCACATATCACCTCTAGAATCTTGGATTATTTTGTAAATGGAATTTTGACTTAAGCTCTTTCTGTTGTTTTCATCATGAAGAATTGTTTTTATTGTTTCACTTGAGGTGTTTAATATATGTAAACCTTGATAGGTCCCAATCCAGAGATCACCATTAAAATCTTCACAAATGGTTCTTACAGACACTTGAATTGGATACTTTTTCTCTAAAAGAAAGTTTTCAAAAGTATTGGTTTGTTTGTTTAATTTTGCCAATCCTTGTCCATAACCAAGCCAAATTTCGTTTTTAGTACTTAGAAATACTGTGGGTGCGTTGTTTATATGCGCATCATTGTTCGTGCTAATTGGATACTTGTACTGCTGAAGGCTCTTTTCTTTACTGTTAAATAGATATACGGCATCCGTAGTAGTAAACCATACATCGTTATTTTTAGTTTTTAGTAAACTGCGAAACTTTTTTTCTTTTAATTTAATTGAAGTACTAGCTATATGAAGCGGAGAAATCGAATCCGATGTAAGGTTTATTAAATCGATTCCTTTATTCGTTGCTACCCAAATATGAGTGGAAGTAGGCTGTGTGATGTCCCATATTTCGCTATCTGAAAGGCTGTTTTTTGTCTTATGATGTTTGTAATGTGTAAAATTATCCTTTTGTGCATTGTATTTATTAAGTCCGTTTTTAGTTCCAATCCATAAAGTCCCTTTATTATCTTCATAAATCGAAGTAATCCAACTGTGTGAAATACTATATTTATCTTCGGAATTATGGCGATAGGATATAAACTTAGAACCATCGTATTTATTCAATCCATCTCTGGTTCCAAACCATATGTATCCTTTAGTATCCTGTAAAATAGCGAGTACCGACCCTTGAGATAATCCATCTTTTGTAGAAAGATGCTTAAACTTTAAGCGATTGGATTCATGACTTATTTCTTGACAAATAATAGTATTTGTAAAAAGTAAACTCAGAAAAATTAAGAAATAGAGAAAGTGTTTCATAATTAAATGGTGCTTACAGATGCTATATGTTTGGAGAGCAAATGTTATAATGTATATATCAAATACATCTCGGAGTTGATGTTACAAAGATAACCGACTTATATCGATTGTTAAAATTTAGAAGAATTCCTGACGATTAACGTAGGCTTTAAAATTTTAGTTTGATTCTCTGAGCTGTATTTTTTGTTTTTTATTTGTTCGAACAAAAGGCTTGATGCTACTTTTCCCATTTCAAAATCGGGTTGGTTGATGGTGCTTAGCGAAGGTTCTATAATAGCAGAAATAGGTTCATTACTAAAACCTACAATTGCAATATCGCTTGGAATGTTGATGGCTTTTGTTTTTAAATACTGAATGGCACTAATTGCCGCAGTGTCATTGGCAGAAAATATACCGTCTACCTTAGGAAATTTCAATAGTTGTCTAGCAGCATCTATTCCATCTTGTTGCATTAGTTGTGTTTCGATCACTAAATCTTCAGAAAAAGGAATTCCATAGGTCTTTAATGCATTGGAATATCCCTTTTTTCTATTGCGATATAATTCTAAGTTTTGTGGTCCTGAAAAATGAACAATATGCTTACATCCTCTTTCAATTAAATGTGCCGTAGCATCAAATCCTGCTTTAACGTCGTCTATGATTACATTGGTGTTTTCTGGTACATTACAAGGTCTATCAAAAAAGATTAAAGGAAAGCCATTACTTTTATAATTATCTAAATGTTCAAAATTAGCAGTTTCCATAGAGATGGAGATCAATATACCGTCAACTCTATTGGATAAAAGTGTTTCTACTAATTTTTTTTCGCGTTCTATACTTTCTAATGATTGGCAAATGATAACATCAAAACCAGCTTTAAAAGCAGTTTCTTCAATTCCCGCAATGACAGACGAAAAGAAATGCCTGGAGATACGAGGAACAATAACGCCAATAGTATTTGTTCGATTTGTACGGAGCTTGGAAGCCAAACTATTGCGTTGATACCCTAATTCTGCCGCTTTGCTAAAAATCTTTTCTTTTGTTTTTTTAGATACGCGGTCACTATTGTTTAGCGCACGTGAAACAGTAGAACTATCGATCCCTAAGGCTTTTGAGATATCGTGTATGGTTACGTTATTATTTTTCATTTTAATCTAGAGGCTAATCTTGTTTTATGGATGTAAATATAATATAGTGTAGCCTATGGACAAAGATACAAATTAAAAATAAAAATACAATCGATTGTATTTTTAAAATATTTTACTACTTTTACACAGAATTTATAATAAATAACACATGGAAAATCAATTTCAAACAAGATATGCATCGTCTCCGTCAGAAGTAAAAACTTTTGATACAGAGCGATTAAGAAGTGAATTTTTAGTTCAAAACATCATGCAAGAGGACACATTAAACTTTGTGTATTCTCATTATGACAGGTATATTACTGGAGGAGTTTCTCCTGTAACAAAAAATGTTGAGTTGACTAGTTTTGATCCTTTAAAAGCGGATTACTTTTTAAAAAGAAGAGAACTAGGGGTGATTAATGTAGGAGGAAAAGGAAGTGTTATTGTAGATGGAACAACTTACGAGTTGGAATACAAAGAAGCTTTATATGTAGGAAGAGGAAGTAAAAGTATTACTTTTTGTAGTGCAGATGCTAAAAACCCGTCTAAGTTTTATTTAAACTCAACGAATGCTCACAAAACATTCCCTACTAAGAAAATTACTCAGAAAGAAGCTGAAGTAGTAGAAATGGGAACTATGGAAACTTCAAATGCACGTACCATCAATAAGTTGATAGTAAATAGTGTTGTTGATACCTGCCAATTGCAAATGGGAATGACGGAGCTTAAAGCGGGGTCTGTATGGAATACTATGCCAGCACATGTACACGATCGTAGAATGGAAGTGTATTTTTACTTTGAAGTACCGGAAAACCAATCGGTTTGTCATTTTATGGGAGAACCAGACGAAACACGTCATATTTGGTTGCAAAATAACGAAGCAGTAATTTCTCCACCATGGTCTATCCATTCAGGTGCAGGAACTTCTAATTATATCTTTATTTGGGGTATGGCTGGTGAAAACTTGGACTACGGAGATATGGATATTTGCAATATTACAGATTTAAAATAATCACAAAAAACAAACAAAAATTATGTCAGTAAATTTATTTGATTTAACAGGAAAAGTAGCATTAGTAACTGGTGCAGTGCACGGATTAGGGATGGCTATGGCCAAAGGTTTAGGAAATGCTGGAGCGACTGTTGTGGTTAACGAACATTCTAACCAAGCAACTGTAGATAAGGCAATAAAAGAATATGAAGCGGCTGGAATTAAAGCGTATGGTTATTTGTTTGACGTTACAGACGAAGCAGCTGTAATGGCTGGTATCGCAAAAATTGAAGCGGAAGTAGGTCCCATAGATATTTTAATTAATAACGCTGGAATTATCAAACGTACTCCTATAGTAGATATGGAAGTGGTGGATTTTGAAGCAGTTATTAAAGTTGATTTAGTAGGGCCATTTATTATGGGGAAACATGTTGCAAAAAGCATGATTAAACGTAATGCTGGAGGTAAAATAATCAACATGTGTTCTATGATGAGTGAGTTGGGAAGAGATTCTGTTAGTGCGTATGCATCAGCTAAAGGAGGATTAAAAATGTTGACGAAAAACATGGCCACGGAATGGGCTAAATTCAATATCCAAACAAACGGAATTGGACCTGGATATTTTGCAACGAGTCAAACGGAACCTATTCGTGTAGATGGACACCCATTTAACGAGTTTATCATAAACAGAACACCGGCAGCACGTTGGGGGAATCCTGAAGATTTACAAGGAGCGGCTGTGTTTTTAAGCTCTAAAGCAAGTGATTTTGTTAACGGACAAGTGGTGTATGTTGATGGTGGTATTTTAGCTACGATTGGTAAACCAGCGAACGAAATTTAATTAGTAAACTTTTAGTAATGCGAATTACATTTCCAAATAATTGTTTGTGTATAGCTTATACGTCGTTTTTTATTGATTAAATGACGGTGATGGTGTGTACTCGAATTGATTAGGTAAATTGTTTGAAACAGTTGTTTGGATGTGTTTTTTGTAAATAGTCTTCAAATTATGAAAATACGTATTTCAAGTTTAGTATTGATTGCAGGTCTCTTATTAGGAGCTTGTTCAGAAAAGAATAATAATACTGTAATAGTAGTAAAAAACAACTTAGATGTGGAAAGAACATTTGAGACGGTGGAGCTATCAGCAGACAAATTAAAAATAAAAGATCTAACACTGGTAGGTCTAAAAAATCTAAAAACAAAGATTTTAGTAGTAACTCAATTGGTTGATTTGGATGACGATGGGGTTATGGATCAGTTGATTTTTCAACCAGTTGTTGCTGCTAATTCTGAAGCTAAATATCAAGTTGTAAAGCTTTCTCAAAATGAGATGGTAACACATGATTTGGTATGTTTCTCTCGTTTTGTGCCAGAACGCACCGATGATTACACTTGGGAAAATGATAAAGTTTCGTTTCGTGTTTATGGACCAACGGCTCAGAAAATGGTAGAAGATTCAGTACCGGGAGGAACCTTGTCAAGTGGGGTAGACGTATGGTTAAAACGTGTGGAATATCCTATTATTGATAAGTGGTATAAGGAATTTGTAGATGGTGTAGGGACGTACCATGAGGACACAGGAGAGGGCTTAGATAATTTTCATGTTGGTGTGAGTAGAGGAGTAGGAGGAATTGCCGTTAAAAGTGGGGATTCTTATTACTATTCTAAAAACTTTTCAGCATGGAGAACCATTACTACAGGGCCTTTAAGAACTAGTTTTTCTTTAAAATATGAAAATTGGGATGCCAACGGAGCTATCGTGGAGGAGTCTAAAATTATTACCTTAGATAGAGGAAATAACTTTACGCAGTTTAACACAGTTATTAAAGGAGTAGACCAAATATCTGTTGGATTAACCTTGCACGAAAAGGATGGAGAAGTTAGTGAAGCTAAAGGCTGGTTAAATTATTACCAACCGCATGCCGATTCAGAAATTAGCACGTCTATAGTTGCTGCTAAAGCGTATTTTGACACTGTGGAGACCTATAATTCAACTGTTAAAGATTTGAGTAACGCCTATGCGCATTTAAATGTAGTGGATAATAACGTACTATATTATGCAGGGTTTAACTGGAAGAAAAGTGGACAATTTAAAGATAATAAAGCTTGGGAAAGCTATTTAGATTTGTTTAGTTTGAAGATAAACAACCCATTAGTGGTTGAGATTAAATAAGTTGTTTTTTTGATTCGAAATAGTATTTAATCACATTAGAGTTAATGTATAAAAAGGCTAGACAATGATTTCATTGTCTGGCCTTTTTTTGGGTCAAATAAGTAGTGATGGATATCTGTTGTTGTGTTGCTCTCAGTGACCGTTTGTGTCCGTTTTAATGAAGTTTGGAGGAGAGAGAGTGCGAAGTGTAATAAAACAAAAAAGCCTTATAAAAAGGCTTGTAAATGATGATAAGTTAATAGAATTCCTTTTTTATGTCTTATTAGGGAATAGCTATCTTTATAAAGTAAGTTTAATTCCCTGTAACTAAAGAGTACGTTGTTGTAGTTGCTTGATATGTAGTGTGTAACGTCTCGCGTATAACGTTTTACATATGACGTTATTTAAAGTTTTTTTCCATTTCTTTTTTTAGATCCATGGCATCTAAATAGACAACTAGTTGACTTCGAATGAAATATAGTATTGTCATTATTATGGTTGTAACAGGAACGGTATAAATGAATTCCATTTCATCTACCACAGTCATACTATCATTAATAATACTTATTAATTGGAACATGTATACTGAAATCGGTATTATAATAACGTGGTACCACCAATTCTTATTTGTGATAAACCATATAAATAACAAAAACAAAGGAACGGCCTTTCCAAATAAGTAATAAGCGAAATGCTGAAAATTTTTATAATAACTTACATCTATTATCCCGAAAGGAGATTCCCATGAGGATGATTCTGGAAAATATTGATATGCATACAATAAGTATGGACAAAGAATTATAGCCAAAATGATGATACTAGAATATAGGATTGTTTTCTTGCTGGGCTTAATTTCGAGAAGGTCGGTAAGCTTTATCATTATTTTATGTTTTTATATAGGTAATATACATGGGAGGTGCAATATTACGAACAAAAAAAATAGATTACAACAGAATCTAAAAGTAGTTTTGTTGTAATCTATAGTTATTCGGTGGTTTTTAATCTTATCCGTTTGGTGGAATGATTAATTCACTTTTTTTAATTGCTTGATCATTATCAGCATTTATACTTAATACTATAGTTGATACAAATAATGTCACTAGTAGCAATCCGAAGACCAATTTAACTTTTTTCATGTTTATAAAATTTATGATTAGTAAGAGTACCAAAGATAAATTAATTCTTTAAAATTATGCATAATTAACCTATGTTTATTTTTTAATTTTTTAAAAAATAAATTAAGTCATTGAAAATCAAGACTTTAGAATGTGTTAATTTTTCGTTTTATAAACGTAAAATATACCAAACAGTATGTTTAATGAAGTTCCTGCGCCGTTTATTAAGCAATTTTCTTATATAAAAAGTCGTATTACGGGGGACTCCATGCTGCAAATGTAGAATATTTATGCTGTTTTAAAATCGTGATAATAAAATCGGTTAGGCATACAAGTACGTTTAGGTATTGCTTGTATGTGTATGCAATAGTGATTTACAAGTGATTTTGTTGTGATTGTACTGGTCGTTGTTTTGAATAGATGTAAGTAGTTATTTTTTCTTTTATTAGGAGGAACTTATCAAGGGTTAACTTATGAACACGTATTAATTTTGATTTTTTTTAATATTGGCAAGATTTATGTTTTTTGTGTTTTTATGTTAATTGATTAATAGCTGTATTATGCGTTGTTTCTTTTCTTGTGATGCTGTTTATAGTTCTTGCAATTGGTTGCTATTATCGATGCTTTTAGGGATATGTAAAAATGGTTATATATATAAGGAGTGAAATTTCTACTGCTATCTATGGTAAGTCTTATTTAATAAAAGGTGATAATAATAGGATAAGGGGATTTATTGATTAATGAAAGGCTATTTGTTTTAGGAAGAATGTTTAGGTATATAGCTATTTGAGATTCTTTATTTATTGCTTTGTTTTTGCTGTTTGTATATTTTTCCAGGTTAAGGCTGTTCTCTTTTGATGTTTTAATTGTGCAATGCAATCCCATAGATCTATCTTTTCGTAAAGACGCAATGCCTTGCGTCTCCATCATCGTATACCTATCTCACCAATATATCCTCGTACAGACGTAGCATTCTACGTCTCTACCATTGTGTACACTTCTCACCAATATATCTCCCGTTAAGATGTAGTGCCTTGCGTCTCCATCATTGTATACCTATCTCACCAATATATCCCCTGTAAAGACGCAATGCCTTGCGTCTCCATCATTGTATACCTATCTCACCAATATATCCCCGGTAAAGACGCAATGCCTTGCGTCTCCATCATCGTATACCTATCTCACCAATATATCTCCCGTTAAGATGTAGTGCCTTGCGTCTCCATCATTGTATACCTGTCTCACCAATATATCCTCCGTAAAGACGCAATGCCTTGCGTCTCTATCATCGTATACCTGTCTCACCAATATATCCCCGTAAAGACGCAATGCATTGCGTCTCTACCGATATATCCACCCCAATGAAAAAAAACTTTACACTCCAATCCACACAAGTCCAGCCAGTAAGGACGAATCACAATTCGT
>Ga0209292_1000814_pt1 | contig 40189 bp, 37 predicted proteins | sample GOMGulsemesocosm_2_FD_184634 | JGI IMG/M metagenome (GOLD analysis project Ga0209292, IMG submission 184634) | Methane-oxidizing microbial communities from mesocosms in the Gulf of Mexico - GOM9C Gulf of Mexico (SPAdes) (version 2) | ecosystem: Environmental > Aquatic > Marine > Cold seeps...
GTTCTGAATTACAACTCAATACCAAACAGCAAGAGATAGTTATTGATGGGCGTCGCTTTATGGTGAAGTTTGCCAAAGTTAATAATATCGATTGGTATTTAGGCGTCGCGATAGATACTGATATTGTAGAAATGCCAGTAAAAGAACTGCGTAATCAAGCGTTATTATTCTCTGCTCTTGCGTTATTGATAAGTATTGCCGCGATTTATTTACTGATTACTAAATTAATGGCCCCCTTAGATAATATCAATTTAGCTATGAAAGATATAGCCAGTGGCGAAGGTGATTTAACTCAACGGTTAGCAACTGATAGTGATCTAGAATTTGCTAATTTGGCGCGAGGTTTCAACGGTTTTGCTGATAAGTTGCAGGTGCTGATCCGTGATAGCAAAGAGTTAGGTGATCAAATCATGGCCGGAACCGATGAAACTGCGCGTGGTTCTACAGCTGCAGTTGAAGCATTAACCCAGCAGTTGAGTGAGTTAGAGCAGTTAGCTACAGCAATGACTCAGATGTCATCAACCGCGTTAGAAGTTGCAGGCTATGCACAGCAAGCAGCCTCTTCAGCCAAAGAAGCTGACGAAGCTGCTGCTGACGGTGCCGCAGTTGTTAATTCGACTTCTGATTCAATTACCCAGTTATCTGTTCATATTGAGAATGCTGTTGAAGAGGTTAAATTACTCGAGCAATCGACAGGAAATATTGAAACTATTTTGTCTGTTATTAGCGGTATCGCTGAGCAGACTAACTTGTTGGCACTTAATGCTGCCATCGAAGCTGCTCGGGCTGGTGAACAAGGTCGCGGTTTTGCTGTGGTTGCTGATGAAGTACGTAATTTGGCGCAACGTACCCAAGAATCAACAGCTGAAATTAAAAACATGATCGATATCTTGCAGCAAAGTTCTGTTTCAGTAGCTAATGTCATGTCAAAATCACAGCTAGAGGCAGCACAAAGTGTCGAAAAAGCTCAATTGGCTAATGATGCAATTAGTGCTATCCGTGAGTCAATTGGTCGGATCACAGATATGAACCTTCAAATCGCAGCGGCCGCTGAAGAGCAAAGCTTGGTGGCAGAGGAAGTGAATAGAAATACAGTTAATATCAAAGAGCTCTCGCAGCAGGTATCAGATAATGCCGAGGTTACAAACCAAGACATGCTTGCCCAAAAAGAAATAACGCAACAGCAACATGATGTCTTGAGTCGTTTTATTGTCTAATCATTAGAATGCTTGAGTTTGGTCTGTAATATCACAGGCTGAAAACTTACTGACTACGCCATTATATTCAATTAAACCGGCCGCAATTGCGGCCGGTTCTGTATTATAAATCAATATTTTTCCCTATAGACCTGTGGTACATTAGCAACTAATTTCACTTCTTTTGCTGGTATTAGTAAACACTTATGCAGACACGTTCGTTGATCCGGATTTTGGGTTTATTAATTACAATCTTCAGTAGTACCTTATTACTTCCTGGCTTAGTCGCCGCTATTTACAATGATGGTGGTGGTGTTGCGTTCGTTCAGTCCTTTTTTCTGTGTGTTGCTTTTGGCTTCTTGTGCTGGTATCCAAATAGGGGTCACCGTAAAGAGCTAAACGTACGCGACGGTTTTATTGTGGTAGTGATGTTCTGGTTAGTGCTTGGTAGTGTCGGTGCTGTGCCGTTTGTATTATCTGATCGGCCAGACATGACGCTAGTTGATAGTGTTTTTGAGTCATTTTCAGCGTTAACCACCACTGGGGCCACTGTTATTACTGGTCTGGACGATTTACCTAAAGCGATTCTGTTTTATCGCCACTTACTGCAATGGTTAGGTGGGATGGGGATCATCGTGTTAGCGGTTGCTGTCTTGCCGATGCTTGGCGTTGGTGGTATGCAATTGTATCGGGCTGAAACTCCAGGTCCGGTTAAAGACTCTAAAATGACCCCGCGAATTGCCGAAACCGCAAAGGCATTGTGGTATATATATTTTACTCTAACCATTGCTTGTGCTGCGGCCTATTGGGCTGCCGGCATGACAATGTTTGATGCGATTTGTCATAGCTTTTCAACAATTGCTATCGGTGGCTTCTCGACTCACGATGCCAGCATGGGTTATTTTGATTCGTACGCCATTAACCTTATCTGTGTGGTTTTCTTACTTATTTCAGGCATAAATTTTAGCTTACATTACGCTGCGATTATTCGTCCGCGCAAAATGCTACGTTCGTATTTTAGTGATCCGGAGATGCGATTGTTTTTGGGGCTGCAACTAGCCTTAGTTTTAGTGGTTTTTTCGGTGCTATATAAAGAAAATATCTACATAACAGCGGATGAAGCCTTTAGTCATGCCTTATTTCAAGCAGTATCGGTCTCTACGACTGCTGGATTTGGTACTGACAGTTTTAGTGGTTGGCCGTTGTTTTTACCTTTGCTGTTGATTTTTACCTCTTTTGTCGGCGGTTGTGCTGGCTCGACAGGCGGCGGCATGAAAGTGATCAGAGTGGTATTACTTTTTTTACAGGGTGCGCGCGAACTTAAGCGCTTAGTACACCCCCGTGCTATTTTTGCCATTCGACTGGGTAATAAAGCACTGCCAGATCGCGTTGTTGATGCGGTGTGGGGCTTCTTTGCTGCGTACGCCTTAGTTTTTGTCGTGTGTATGTTGGCTTTATTATATACCGGACTCGATGATGTTACGGCGTTTAGTGCGACAGCTGCTTGTCTTAATAATCTCGGCCCCGGTTTGGGAGAAGTGGCCGCGCATTATGGCAATATTAATGACAGCGCGAAGTGGATTCTGGTCGTTGCGATGTTATTCGGACGACTTGAGATTTTTACCTTGCTGGTTTTATTTACTCCAACTTTTTGGAAAGGCTAATTGATGTCTCATACCTTAATTATATACTCGACCAGCGACGGTCAAACGAAAAAAATCTGCGACGCTTTAGCATTGCAATTAATTGAAGCTGGCAGTGAGGTTCGCGTACTGTCGTTGGCGCAGCAGGATCAAATTGAGTGGGATCTGGTTGATAAGGTCTATCTCGGTGCATCTATTCGTTATGGCCACTTTAATAAAGCGCTACAGCAATTTATTGATAAACAACAAGTGCAACTTACGGCACGCCCTAATGGTTTTTTCTGCGTCAATTTGACGGCTCGCAAGCCAGAAAAGAATACACCGACCACTAATGCCTATATGATTAAATTCATTAGTAATTCATCGTGGCAACCGCAGCTACAAGCAGTGTTCGCTGGTGCGTTACTTTATAGTAAATATAAGTGGCATGACCGTGTGATGATTCGGTTTATTATGTGGATGACTGGTGGGGTAACGGATACTTCGCAAGATATAGAATATACCGATTGGGCCAAAGTGACACAGTTTGGTTGCGATATTATTAGTCATAAATAACTAATAAGGAGTTGTAATGAAGGGGGACCCACCGGAGTTATTAATCGCGACCCCGACCCGACGCAATAAGTTGTTTTCGCTATTAGCCGGCGCCTTGTTATGGTTGATAAGTACTGTGGTTAGTTTTCAGTTGCCAGCATTGCAACTAGTGATATTACTGGGTTATCTTGGTGGTGCACTCTTAATTTTTGTTAGTTTTTTAAAATATTCGGAACCAATACATAGCTTATCGTTGAACCAAGAAGGATTGAGATATATCCACCGTTATGGCAGTTGGTCAGTTGCATGGCAAGACATTGTATTGGTGTCTCATCCTAGTATTGAATATGGAATGGAGCGACGTGACTTACCTTATTTAGGTATAAAACTAAACAATGTTATGGGGGTGGCTGACACTGTTTCGCCGCGATTGGCGAGTCGCCAAATACATGAGCAGCGTGATATTTTAATGTTGGCACATCAGCAGGAATTATTGAGTTTAGAGCAAATTACGATTAATTTTTCAGACTATAAGCTGACTAATAATCAAATTGTTAATGGTCCTAAGGCGGCGTGGCTCCATCAGATGAAAGCTTTGCACCTTGCTTATGGCTGTGATTTATATTTGCCAATTAGTTGTTTTGGCCAAACGCCACAGCAAATGATCGCTTTACTTAATAAATACCGACTTGCCGCAGTAGTGCAGCCGCAAATAATACATGACCAGTAATGCTAATCCGTATAGGGTAATGATTTCAATGCACGGATTAGTATCATACCAATTATAAAAAGAAAGCACTTGGTGAGAACAAGCGTTCGACATCACCAATGTATTTTTTATCCACTAAAAATAGTATGACGTGGTCATCTGAATTTATTTCAGTTTTGTCATGAGCAATTAATACTTCGTTACCGCGTACAATGGCACCAATGGTGGTTCCTGGAGGTAATTTAATGTCCATGACGCGACGACCTACTACCTTCGAGGTCATGGCATCGCCATGGGCTATCGCCTCTATGGCTTCGGCTGCACCGCGGCGTAATGAATATACATTGCTAATGTCACCGCGTCGGACGTGAGATAACAAGGCCGAAATGGTAATTTGTTGTGGTGAAATGGTGATATCAATATTGGTATCTTCCATTAAATCGGCATAAACACTGCGCTGGATTAGCACCATAACTTTCTTAGCACCCATGCGTTTGGCGAGCATAGATGACATGATATTTGCTTCGTCGTCATTGGTTACCGCAATGAACAAATCAGTTTGATCGATATTTTCTTCGCTAAGTAATTCGTGATCGGCACCGTCACCACAAAATACCGTCGCTTTGACTAAGTTTTGCGACAACGTTTGGGCACGTTTAGGATTGCGCTCAATTAATTTTACTTGGTGGGTCTTTTCGAGTTGGCTAGCCAAGCCTGCGCCGATATTACCGCCGCCAACGATCATGATACGTTTGTAGCTGTTTTCTAGCTTTTGCAGCTCACTCATCACTGCGCGAATATGACCGGTTGCCGCGATAAAAAATACTTCATCATCGGCTTCTATAATGGTGGTGCCTTGAGGCCTGACTGGCCTGCCTTGTCTAAATATCGCGGCAACTCGGGCATCAATATTTGGCATGTGCTCCCGTAACGCAGATAACGCATGGCCAACCAGAGGACCGCCATAATAAGCACGTACAGCGACTAAGCTCACTTTACGTTGAGCGAATTGTAATACCTGCAGTGCGCCCGGGTAATCGACTAAACGTCGGATATATCCCGTCACTAAGGTTTCTGGTGAGATTAGCTCATCAATAACAAAACCACGATGACTGGCAGGTTCATTCTTTAACTGTTTTTTTGTATAAAAAAGAGTTTTGGCATATTCTAAGTAATTCTCGTTGCGAATTCTGGCAATTTTAGTCGGCACATCAAACAGTGAATAGGCAACATGGCATGCTGTCATATTGATTTCGTCTGAGTTGGTAACTGCAATTAATAAATCGGCGTCATCGGCTCCCGCATCCTGCAGAGTTTGAGGGTGGGAGCCGTGACCAAGAATAACCCGTAAATCTAATTTATCTTTTAGCTCAGCTAAGGCGTCACGATCATTATCAATAATTGTGATGTCGCTATCTTCCCCGACCAGGTTTTCTGCCAGACTTCCGCCGACTTGACCTGCGCCTAAGATAATTATCTTCACAGCAATGTCCTTATATTTTTTTAATCAACTTAGCGTAGTAAAAACCATCAACGTCATGTTCGCCAGGCAATATCTGCCAGCCTGGTGCTTCAGGCGTATCATTATCGTGTAATGGCACTAATTGAGCATCGGTCTGTTGACCTAAAAACTTAATTATTTGTTGATTATTTTCATCTGGCAATACCGAACAAGTGGCATAAATTAGGGTGCCGCCTGGTTTTAATAATTGCCAGCAAGCCTGTAAGATTTGCTGTTGCAATAATACCAATGGAGCAATATCGCTCTCGCGTCTTAGCCATTTTATATCGGGATTACGGCGGATAACACCGGTCGCCGAACAAGGGGCGTCAAGTAATATCCGATCGAATTGACGGTCTGATGACCACCAACTTGCTGGATCCGTACCGTCGCCACAAATTAGCTGTGCAGCCAGATCGATGCGGTCAAGGTTTTCTTGAACTCGTTCTAAGCGGCGTTGATCGCAGTCTAATGCAATAACTTCAACATCTTGAGTTAATTCAAGGATGTGACATGTCTTGCCGCCAGGTGCTGCGCAAGCGTCTAACACTAATTCACCGGGCTGAGCATCGAGCAATTGCGCGGCTTGTTGGGCTGCTGCATCTTGAACTGAACAGCTACCTTGGTCAAAATTGGGCAGTTTGAATACCGGGCTCGGCTGGGCTAATAAAATACTATTATCGCCATATTCACCAGCGCTGGCTTCGATCTCAAGTTCATGCAGCTGGGCCAGATAAGCTTCGCGGCTTTGTTGGCTGATATTGTTACGTAACCACATTGGTGAACGTTGATTGTTGGCGGTTAATATTTGTTGCCAACCAGTCGGGTAAGCCTTGCTTAAGCGTTTAATTAACCAACTAGGGTGATTAAACTGCAATGGGGCTTTACCAGGCATTTGCTCCGCTAATTGCAGGTGTTGGCGTTGTAAATTACGCAATACGCCATTAATTAACCCTTTAATCTTAGGGCGTTTTAAATCGATACAAGCTTCAACGGTTTCAGCCAATGCAGCGTGAGCCGGTATGCGAGTATGCAATAATTGATAAGCCCCTACTAGTAATAAATAGTGGACTACCCGTTGTTTACCCGTCATTGGTTTGTCCATTAACTTGGTGATGTAAAACTCAAGTTGTGGTAAGTGACGCATAATACCGTAACAAAGCTCTTGCAACAGGGCCTTGTCTTTTGGGTTATCTAATTCTTGTTGGGCGGCAGGTAAAGCGGTAGCAAGTGATTCGCCTTTATCTAAGACTGCGCCAATGATTTGCGCGGTAACGGCTCGCAAGTTCATAGTAGGTTTCCTGGGGCAAATAAAGCTTTTCGGCTATTTAAAATGTCTGCAGCAGCCATGGCTTTTTTACCTGGGAACTGAAGTTGTTGTAATACAATGGCACCTGAGCCGGTAGCTACGACGATACCTTGCTTGTCGGCGGCAATAATTGTGCCTGGTGCCTTGGTGGTTGTGGCCACACTAAGCTGGGCTTTCGATACTTTAATAGTCATGCCATCAAGTTCAAAAGTAGAAATTGGCCACGGGTTAAAGGCGCGAATGCAGCGTTCGATAGTTATTGCATCATCTTGCCAATTAATTTTTGCTTCGTCTTTAGAGAGCTTTGCTGCGTAATTGGTTTGGCTTTCGTCTTGCACTTCGGCTGGAAGCTTGTTTTGGGCCAACAAATCAATTGCTTGTGTTAAAGCTTGCGGCCCTAATTCAGCGAGGCGTTGGTACAGGGTGCCGCTAGTTTCGTCTGCTGCAATGTCTAATGCCGCTTTATACAACATAGGTCCGGTATCTAATCCTTGGTCCATCTGCATAATGGTGACACCACTTTGTTTGTCACCAGCCCAAATTGCACGTTGAATTGGGGCTGCGCCGCGCCAGCGTGGCAATAAAGAACCATGGACATTGATGCAGCCTAGGCGGGGCGTGCTTAAAATAGCAGGCGGTAACATTAAACCATAAGCAACCACGACCATTAAGTCGGCATCAAACTGAGCTAGCTCTAACTCTGCTTCGTGACTTTTCAGTGTCTTGGGTTGGACGACAGCCAAGCTATGTTCGATAGCTAGTTGTTTTACCGCACTAGCTTGCAGTTTTTTACCACGTCCTGAAGGGGTATCTTCTTTGGTGTAAACTGCGACGACTTCATGAGGGGAGTTTATTAAGGCCATTAAGTGCTGGGCAGCAAAATCAGGCGTGCCAGCAAAAATTATACGCAATGGTTGCAAGTTAGCTACCCTCTTGATATTTAGCTTCTTTTTCCAGTTTTTTCTGGATTCTTTTGCGTTTTAATGGCGATAAATAATCCACGAATAGCTTACCGATTAAGTGATCTAATTCGTGCTGAACACAAACAGCTAATAAATCGGTGGCATCGAACTCAAAGCTATTTCCATCACGGTCTAATGCTTTAACTGTGATTTTTTCAGCGCGCTCAACACTGGCATAAGTGCCTGGTACCGACAAGCAACCTTCTTCATTTTGAACAGAGCCTTCGCTCGCAGTGATCTCTGGGTTGATCATCACAATTGGCGTATCGCCGTGTTCAGAGCAATCCATTACGACAATACGTAGGTGAATATCGGCTTGCGTTGCAGCTAGGCCAACACCTTTTTCATCGTACATTGTCTCTAGCATGTCATCGACAATGGCTTGGATTTTTGGGGTGACTTCATCTACCGGGGCAGCAACGGTACGTAACCGTTTGTCAGGGAAGCGTAAAACATTAAGAATAGACATTAAATTTCTCGACAATTAAGCACTAACAAAATTAGGCTTAGTATAAAACTATGATATGCTCTTATTTTATACATTTAGCGCTGGTTTTTACAGGATTATCTGCAATATACAGCTTCATTTTGTCAGGTTTGAAGCTAAATCACGCTTAAATAGTTAGCCGGTTGCTTGCAGTCGGTTATGACTAGTAAAATCAAGCAAGGATGTTGTCATGAAGCGACTTTTTTTTTTCTTAGCTACTATTGGATTTTCGGTTGGGCTTAGCGCTGATGTGCTTAAGCTAAAATCCGACGCACCCAAACATCACGTGGTGGTAAAAGGTGATACGTTGTGGGATATTTCGGAAAAATTTCTAAAGTCACCTTGGCGCTGGCCTGAAATTTGGGGGCTTAACACCCAGATAGTAGATCCTCATTGGATTTATCCTGGTGATGTTATTTCATTAATTTATGTTGATGGTAAACCACGACTAATACTAGGCAGTGGAAGCGGTAAAAAACAATTAAAAATGGTGCCTCATGGTCGGATCCTTAATAAACGACGACCTATACCAACTTTACCTCTGGCTGATATTGAGTCATATCTGACTGAAAGTCGAATAGTTGCGACGAGTAAGCTCAATAACCTACCTTTGATTGTTGGTAGTGAGCGTTCGACTTTATTTTATAAAGTTGGTGATATTATATATGTTAATCAGGAGCTCCCTGTTGGTGAACTCTATGGGTTTTATCGTCGCGGCCGAATTTTTTCATCTGCTGATGACCAATCACCACTTGGGCATGAAATGGAGTTAACTGGTACTGGGCGTGTCACCGTTTCGGCCAACATTAGTCGACTAGAGTTATTATCGACAAAAACAGCGGTTAAAAATGGTCAAGAGATCATGGCATTATCAGATGTTGATAACTTACCCGCTTACTTTTCTCCAAGGCCCGCCGCTGATGACGTGATGTCGACGATTATTGCCTCTGCTGAACGATTTCATAATATCGGCAAGCATTCGGTCGTCATTATGACAGGGGGAACCGAGCAAGGTATTGAGCCTGGTAATGTCTTTTCGGTTTATCGCCCAGGAGTTGTACAGTTAATCGATAGCAATGACCAAGTGCGAGGACCGCTAGAATTGAGGCGTTACGACCATATCAAGGCCTATTTTGTTGACCCAAGTCAGCTCAAATTACCCGATATCTACCGAGGTAAATTAATGGTATTTAGAGCCTTCGATAAAGTAAGCTACGCCTTAGTCACAGAATTGGCTAGTCCAATGCGCGAAGGTGATCAGTTAATTAATCCCTCTTTACTTCGCTAACTATTTTTTTTCGATGTGCTATAACTTAAATGTGGTGTCTGTTCTTAAAGCAGGCACTGGATTTGATATTTAGCTATTGCCATTTGGTCAATTCTTAATGCTGTTCAACTCCATCAGGTCGATCTAACTGTTTGTAAACAGAGATCAATTAAGGAGCGTGAATGGATAAACTGCATCAGTTATTAACGTTGGACTTGTTACCAGGCATTGGCTTATATCGTTTACAAAAAAAACTTAAAGGTTTGTCACCCTATCAATTATTTGATTGTTCAGATCTTGAACTGGTTGCGCTGGGTTTTAACGCCCAGCAACGGGCTGTTATTAAAACACCTAACTGGGCGGCTATAAATCAAGTAGAAGCTTGGTTGAAGCGTGGAGAATCTCGGCAGGTTATTAGTTTTTATGATGCCCAATATCCTGCCTTGCTTAAACAGATATCATCGCCACCGTTATTGCTTTTTTGTCAGGGCCATGTGCAACTATTACACCAGTTTCAGTTGGCTATTGTTGGCAGTCGCGCACCAACAATAGCCGCAAGAGAAACCGCGAAGTCTTTAGCGCATGAGTTAACGCAAGCGGGCTTGGTAATTACTAGTGGTTTGGCGACGGGTATTGACAGTTGCGCTCATCTGGGCGCTATTTCAGCTCGGGGTTCGACAATTGCTGTATTAGGCAGTGGTCTGGATAATATTTATCCTCGATCTAATATTGGGCTGGCCGCCAAAATTAGTCAGTGTGGTTTGTTGGTTTCGGAGTTTTGGCCTCACATAGCCCCTAAAGCCGCGCATTTTCCTCGTCGCAATCGAATTGTTAGCGGATTGTCCTTAGGGGTAGTGGTGGTAGAGGCGGCTCAACGTAGCGGCTCTCTGATAACAGCGCGGCTAGCGGCCGAGCAAAATCGAGAGGTTTTTGCTGTACCAGGTTCGGTAAATAACCCAAAAGTGCAAGGTTGTCACAAATTAATTAACCAAGGTGCTAAACTTGTAGCAACTGCGGCCGATATCTTAGAAGAGTTGCCAATCGAAAGTTTGGTCGAGGCAACAAAGCAACATAAGATACATAGCCGATTATCACCGCAGTCATTGTTACCGTTTGATATAATTTTGGATAGCGTTGGGTACGAAACAACGTCAATAGACCAAGTAGTTGAGCGTAGTAAGATGTCTATTGATGTAGTGCTACAGCAATTACTTGCTTTAGAATTGGCTGGGCTTATTGTTTTGGGATCCGGTGGTTATATCCGTATTTCAGGAGATGGGTAATGTTTAAATGTCTTATGTATTTATTTGAAAACTATATTCATAGCGAGCTGAATGTCATGGCTGATCATAAATTACTGACTGATGAACTGACCGGTGCAGGATTTCAAAAAGATGAAGTCTTTAAAGCACTGGCTTGGATTGAGCGTCTATCCGGTATGCAGGACAACAGGGACGCAAGCCTATTAATTAATAAGTCGGTCTCTTCTATTAGGATTTATACCGATCTTGAAGCCCTGCATTTAGACATGGAATGTCGTGGTTTTTTACATTTTCTTGAGCAGGTTGGGGTATTAGCCCCAGAAACTCGTGAAATGGTAATCGATCGGGCACTTGAGATTGAAAACCGAGAATTTTCGGTAGAAGATTTAAAGTGGGTTATTTTAATGGTTTTATTTAACCTTTCAGGACAAGAACAAGCTTTTACTCAATTAGAAGGCTTAATGTTTGACGCTGGTGGCGGAGTAATGCATTAGCGATTACGCTATGTTTGACCCAAAAACACTCAATATTGAGTGTTTTTTTGTTTCTGCTAGGGCATAAACATCGATCGTTATAATTACTGCTCCTCGATATTACATTCACCTATTGAGCTCGCTCAAAACTCATAACTACATTGGTATAAATTTTGCTCTGGTAACTACGAAGGGAGAATTTTTAATGAAAGACGCTAGTAATCGCTTTGTATGTGAATAAAGTTTATTTATTTCAGTTAGTTGAATTTTGTTACGCGGGCTCTGTTTGTAAGTGTTGCCCTAAAACAGGGCAGCCTGCACCATGTTAGAATGTAACATCTGACTTAAATTTCACCTGCATGGGTTGATATTAAACCAGTAACTAGTCTAAATATGCTGTGTCATATTTTAGTTCGCCAGACCGAAAGAAATAACTAATAAATTAACGGTCTTAGGCGCTGCAATCATTACATAATATGCTATGGCTAACCCAGATTGAGCTGATTCGCCACAGTCCCCAAGTATTAAGAGAATAGTCATGAGCAAAACAATTGAAAAAATAGTGAAGAAAGGGATTTTACAGCCCGGCGAAGTAGCCTTAGTTGGTGCGGGCCCAGGCGACCCTGAATTATTAACGATCAAGGCTGTGCGTTTTATTGAGCAAGCAGAGGTGGTTATTTACGATCGCCTAGTCAGTGATGACATTATGGCCCTGTTACCTGATCGGTGCGAAAAATTTTACGTTGGTAAAAAACAAGCTAAGCATTGCGTACCACAAGACGGTATTAATCAAATGCTCAGTGATCAGGCGTTACTTGGTAAGCGAGTCTTGCGACTTAAAGGCGGCGATCCGTTTGTCTTTGGTCGTGGTGGCGAAGAGGTTGAGCACTTACTTAATTATGGCGTAAATTGTCATGTTGCTCCCGGCATTACAGCAGCATCCGCTTGCACTACTTACGCTGGAATACCATTGACTCACCGTGGCGTTGCGCAAGGTTGTACTTTTATCACTGGTCACTTACAAAATGATGGTCAATTAAATTTACCATGGCAAAGCCTTAGCAGTAGTTCGCAGACTGTTGTTTTTTATATGGGTATTAATAGCTTACCAGTTATTGCTAAAGAGCTGATCGGCCATGGTCGAGCTGAGAACACGCCTGCTGCATTAATCCGTAATGGTACCCGTGACAATCAAGAGGTTTATCGAGGAACGCTAGCGACGTTAGCACAGTTAGTTCAGCAACATAATATAAAGCCGCCAGCACTGATTGTTATTGGAGATGTGGTAGAGCAATTTTCAGAGCAACAGGTTGGTAAATTAGGCTACTTTAAAGCGTCGGCTGTTGTTGCACAACAAACAGCGGTTTAGGTAACTTATTATTAAGCTCAGATTTAAAAGGTAGTAATGTGCAATATTTTCCAATTTTTGTTGATGGTAAACAGCTGGATGTGTTGGTGGTTGGCGGCGGAGAGGTTGCGACACGCAAGGTTGAATTAATGCTGAAGACACCGGCCAAGGTTACAGTGATCTCACCAAACCTATCGTCAAGCTTGCAAGTATTGCATCAGCAGGGAAAGCTTAACTATGTCAGTGGTAATTATGATAAGAAATGGTTAACAGGCAAACAGCTAGTATTTGTTGCGACGGCGGATCGAGGCCTGAATCGTCAGATTAGTATCGACGCTCGGGCTGCAGGGGTTTTAGCCAACGTGGTCGACTCTCCAGACTTGTGCCATTTTATCACACCATCGATCGTTGACCGTTCACCTATGGTTTTTGCCATCAGCAGCGAAGGAAAGTCACCGGTTTTAGTTAGATATTGGCGTGAAAAACTCGAAACGATATTGCCGCAAAGTATGGGGATAATTGCTAAATTTGCTGGAGATAAACGTCAGCAAATTAAACACCAGCTTGACAGTGTGACTAAGCGCCGTAATTTTTGGGAGTTGTTTTTTTCTAGTTCACGAAGTGAACAGCCGCAACAGCTAGAAGGCTTTTATCAAGAATTGATCGCACAATCTGACAACGAGCGGGCTGTGTCTGGTGAGTTATATGTGGTTGAGGCACCGAGTCAGCCAGATTTGTTGTCTTTAGCCGCGTTGCGCCATATGCAAAAAGCCGACATTGCGGTTTATGATGGCAAAGTGGGTGTTTCAATTATTGAATTAATCAGACGAGATGCTGACCGAGAGTCAGTTAGTGCTAATCCCGCTGTTCAGTTGAAAACATTATTGCAACAAGGGCTGCGGGTTTGTTATTTGTCCAGTGCTCCTGCTGCTAGTCAGAACGCATTGTGGCATCAGCTAAAGGCTGCGAACTTTAGCGTCGATTATTTTTCTTCAGCAAGTTTACGCAGTAGCTAACGCTCTAAAACTAGCCATTAGTTTCAATTAACGCTAAAATCATGCCGCGCCAGAGTTCTCTGGTGTTTTGCTGCGTCTGTTAAATGGAATTGTTATGCCCGCCTCAATAGAAACAAACTCACCAGTTCTGGTCAAAAGTACTACTTATGACCGATTTTTTAATTTTTTTATTATTGGTTACGCATTTACCTTGCCGCTTTCTCGCGCTGGCATTGTATTTTTTAGTGCGATGATCATTTTACTTTTTATTTTTAAAAAGGGCAGCAAAGCACAGATATATCAACTGAAAAACAATCCAACTTTTATTGCTTTTGCAGGATTGATTGCGTTTTATTTACTGTCATTAATATGGATAAAAACTACTAATTGGTCCGAGGCAATGGGAGATATCACTAAATATTGGTACTTTTTGCCTGGTTTTATCTTGGCGCTGACCTTAACTCGACAGCAAATACTCACCTTGCTGACAGCGTTTTCCTTTGGCATGCTGACCAGCGAATTGATTTCTTATGGCATATTTTTTGAGTTTTTTTCTTATAAGGATGTTCCGCCAAGCAACCCAAGTCCTTTTATGAAACATTTAGAATACAGTATCTTTTTAGCCTTGTCAGCGCTGCTAACACTTAGTCGAATCCTGTTTGAAAAATCTAATAAATATAAGCTGCTCTATATATTATTTTTCACGTCTTTAACGATTAATTTATTTATTACCGGTGGCCGAAGTGGTCAACTGGCCTTTGTTATTTCAATCGTGGTGTTGTTTGTGCTTAATTTTGAAAATAAATTAAAAGCAATACTGTTATCAACTCTGTTAGGCGCAGTTATCTTGTTCACCGCATATAATACAAGTGACCTGTTTAATTCTCGTGTTAATCAAGGCGTTAACAATATTAATAGCGTGATTAACAATGGTGACTTTTGTTCGTCATGGGGAAACCGCCTTGGTGCATTAATAATCACCAAAGATATTATTACTGATCATCCATTAATTGGGGTCGGTACGGTAGATAATATTGATTTATTGCGGGAGACCATTGCCACTAAATACCCTGCGATGAGCTGCTTGAGCTGGTTCCGCCATTTTCATAATCAATATGCCCAAGTAGTCACCGAACTTGGTTTGGTTGGCTTGGTGTTATTCTTACTGATGTTTTATCGTATTTATCAAATTCCACTACAAGATAAGCGTTTCGTGTCGATAAAAATCATGTTGCTGAGTGTTTTTTTTATTGGCTTTATTGCCGAGCCGTATTTACATAAGCAATTTACCTTAGGGTTATTTTCGTTGATTATGGGGTTGTTGTTAGCGCAAAGTCGGGTTGAAGCACAAGAACGAAATGTTAATACTGACCAGCTAGGAGGTGAGCGATGAAAATATGGGTTGATGCCGATGCTTGTCCTATTGTGATCAAAGATATTTTATATCGGGCGGCTCACCGGACCAAGATTGAGATGATTTTAGTGGCGAATCAGTTGTTACGTGTACCGCCATCGCCCTATATTAAGACGCTTAAAGTTGACAGTGGTTTTGATGTCGCCGACGATGAAATTGTTCAGCGGCTTGAATCTGGTGATTTAGTGATCACTAGTGACATCCCTTTAGCGGCGGAAGTCATAGAGCTAGGCGGGCAGGCATTAAGTCCTCGTGGCGAACTTCATACGACCGAAAACATCAAGGCGCGGCTTAATATCCGTGATTTTATGGATACGATGCGAGCTAGTGGCGCTCACACCGGGGGGCCGCCGCCATTAAATCAGACAGATCGCCAGAATTTTGCTAATCATTTAGATAAAATTATCGCGCGGTATAAGCCAAAGCATTGATAGGAGTAGGTTATGACAAAAATAGCATTAGTAACTGGCGGCAGCCGTGGTATCGGTGCCGCGACTGTGCTGTTGTTAGCAGAGCAAGGTTATGACGTTTGTATTAATTACCACACCAATCAACAAGCGGCTTTAAGCCTGCAGGCTCAAGTTGTGGCATTAGGCGTTCGAGCAATTACCGTGCAAGCCGATATTGCAAACGAAAGCGATGTTGAGCGATTATTTAGCACCATAGATCAAGAGTTAGGAACAATCACTGCATTGGTTAATAACGCTGGTATTTTACAGCAACAAATGCGCGTGCAAGACATGACTGCGCAGCGGATTAATCATATTTTAACCACCAATATAACAGGCTACTTTCTATGCTGTCGCGAAGCCATTAAGCGGATGTCGCTTAATAATGACGGTATTGGCGGAGCAATTGTCAATGTAGGGTCGGTCGCGTCTCGACTCGGTGGTGCCAATGAATATGTTGATTATGCGGCGTCAAAGGGAGCGATAGACACCTTAACTACCGGCTTAGCATTAGAGGTTGCAGGTGAAGGCATTCGTGTTAACTGTGTGCGTCCTGGGTTAATTTATACCGAGATGCATGCCGATGGTGGTGAGGCTGGGCGTGTTGACCGTGTTGCGCCGTCTTTGCCGATGGGCCGAGGTGGTCAGCCAATTGAAGTTGCCCAAGCAATAAGCTGGTTATTGTCAGAGCAGGCATCCTATGTAACAGGCACTTTTATCGATCTAGCTGGTGGGCGTTAGAAATACCGAAGCCAGTAGTACTGACTTCGGTATTAGCGTGGTTACATCTTTTTGACGTACTGAGTCAAAATAACGATGCGGGTACCGTTAACGCGCCCTTCAATATGTTCTGGGTTTGATGTTAATGATATCCCGCGGACTGGTGTGCCACGCTTAGCGGTAAAGTTTGCGCCTTTAACCACTAAATCTTTAATTAACACCACGTTATCACCAGCATTTAACGTTGAGCCATTACTGTCAAGATGAGGTTCGTCCAACTCCACTTCCGCACTGCCTTTGTTGGCCCACTCAAGCGTATCGTCGTCGAGGTATAACATATCCAGCAAATCTTGCGCCCAGGCTTCCCCTGCTGCAATTAAGCGCTTTAACATGCGATAAGCCATTACCTGAACGACAGGCACTTGGCTCCACATGCTGTCGTTAAGACAACGCCAGTGGTTGACGTTTAGGCCATCTGCTTGTTCTATTTCACTTTTACACGTATCGCAAAGTAAAACACATTTGTCAGAGTGGGCCTCTGCCGGTGGTACTTCAAATACCGACAGGTTGTTATTGCTGGCGCACAGTTCGCAGGTTGAATCACTACGTTGTTTTAACGCTGTTTCAATAGACATCTTTAACTACCTTAATCTAAGAGCAAATAATCAAATCGCTATGATGTTATTGGCTTTGCTCGGGAGACATCGCCAATGGCGATAAAAATTAGCGATATTATATCAGCATTATCAATAGCGGCAGTAGTTTTGTTGATTCTCAATGCCGGGAAATTAGCGTGAGAAAATATGATGTGGCTCAATAATTGTTCTGAAATTAATGTAAATGATTTGTTGTCGCATTGAGATTAATTAAAATGTGGCTACACTGTAATGTATGAAAAAATACAGGATTCTGTGGTTTATTTGTCTATTAATGAGCTGGAAAATATCAGCCCACTCATTGACTTTAACGGCTAGTTTACCGCCCTTTCCTCCATATTATTATGCTGATGTGGAAGATAGCTCTGTTTGCCGGGGCGTTGGCGTTAAAATTCTAGAGCTGCTCTCTCGGCAAACAGGGGTTAGCTTTGAGATGGTGAACTATCCCTATGCCAGAATTTTAAAGGTCTTGCAGTCTGGCCAGTTAGACGTGGCATTAATCTTTAAGAATAGGATGCTGCGTGATGACGTCTATTATATTGGCCCTGTTGCGACATCTCAGGTGCTAGTGGTAAGGCGAGGTGCTAATCAGCCACAGTCCTATGATGAGCTAAAGGCGTTGCGGGGCATTGCTGTTATTAGAAAAGCGCAATTTCAAGCCAAGTTTGATCGCGATAATACGCTTAAAAAAACCTATGTTGAGAGTTATCAACAAGGGCTTAAAATGTTAAAAATTGGTCGGGTCGAGGCAATTATCGGCTCTGAACTTGGTCTGAGTTACGCTATGAAGCAATTAGCGATGGATCCAAGCATATTACAACAAGCTTTCCATATTGGCGACAAGGAGTGGTGGCTGCATCTGGCAAAGAAAAATATCCATAGGTCTTTAATTCCTCGATTGCAGCAGGGCGTGGATCGGTTGTATAAATTTAATTTATCGGTTGAAGTTTACCGCCAGCAACTTGAGAAGGGGTGTTATCAATAAGCCGGATAAGCGTTAGCGTTATGAGCCCAGAGTGTTCTCTTAACGCTAACTGACAGATTACTTATTATCGAGCTCGGCGATAAACTTATTTGATTCGTTTATCGATTTATTCACTTCATTCATCAACGATTGAATCTCAACTTTCAGGCCTTGGAACTCGAGACTAATGGCACCTATTGCACGGGCGTTTAAGTTATGCTTTAGGTATAAAACATTGTCTTTTAACGAGCTAAGCACTGGTTGCATTTTTGACTCGGCGCGGCGCATCGAGCGCAATAATTCTTGGTAAGAGTTTTTGGTCTTACGTAACTGTTGAGTGCTGGTGCGTTTGTAAGTAGCACTGGTGTATTGTTCGATTTCGTCTTGCCATTCCTCAAAGAGTGCATTGGCAACACTTTCAATATCATCGATTCGCTGGCTGACTAAATCAGCGGCGTCTTGACTTGAATCATACTGATCAGATAAAGAATCATAGGCTTGTTGTACATCACCGCCATCGAAATTAATTAAGCTGCTAAGTTCATCCAGAGCCGATTTGAACTGTTGCTGTGCTTGGGTTTGAGCGTCGCGAGCATCTTCGACACGATCGACCAAAATTTCACGCTTTGCGATGCCCAATCGTTCCATTGCATCAAAATACACGGCCTGACAACCAAACAAGCTAAACATGACGAGCATGGCTGCGAGAGCTTTAAACATTATAATATCCTTGTGAGTTTTTGAACGTTAGCTATATTATAACAACACAAAGCTAGATATTATTAAATCAATTTCGTTTTAACATTTGTCGCCATAGGAGATGCTCGCCGGTGAATAATGGATCTCAAGGAGCTGTGAATTTTTTCAGACAGCTGCCACTTTTAATTTTACACGTCAAACAGCGCGCGCAGCAAAACCGACTACGGATTGCTGCAGGTTACTTATCCTACGTTACCTTACTGTCGATTGTGCCACTAGTATCGGTGGTTTTTTCGATGCTGTCTGCGTTTCCTGTCTTTGACAAAATAAAGCTGCAGATCGAGCAATATGTTTATAGTAACTTTTTGCCGACAGCTGGCGATATTGTGCAGCAAAACCTAACCGAATTTGTCAACAATGCCTCAAAAGCCAGCGCGGTAGGCATTGTTGCGTTGGTGTTTATTGCATTATTACTTATTTCAAATATCGATAAGGTACTTAATGAAATTTGGCGCAGCCCGACTAAACGACCGATAGTTATTTCATTTTCAATCTACTGGATGATTTTAACGTTGGGCCCACTGCTGTTAGGGGCTAGTGTTGCAATTTCTACTTACGTAATCTCATTAGGTGGCCTTGAACAAGGCATGTTTAGCGAGTTCTTCTCATTTTTCCTACGTTGGCTACCGTTGTTATTTTCGGTGTTAGCATTTTTAATGATGTATTTGCTGGTACCCAACGTGCGAGTTCGTTTTCTTGATGCCTTGATTGGTGCTGTAGTCGCGGCATTGTTATTTGAATTAAGCAAAAAAGGCTTTGGTCTTTACATCAGTTACTTTCCATCGTATCAGGCGATTTATGGCGCGTTAGCAACCATTCCAATTTTATTTGTCTGGGTTTATTTGGTGTGGGTTGTAGTATTGATTGGCGCGGAACTAACTGCTGGGTTACCTGAATTTTATGCCAGTGATGATGAAACATTATTAATAGAGCGGGAGATCAGTGAACATGCGGATCCTTTACCCAGTGATAAAGCCATACAGTGAGTTATTTATTGAAGTATCACCGCAGCATCGACTGTCGGTATCGCAAGCAGGAAATCCTCAAGGTATACCTGTTATTGTGCTGCATGGCGGGCCCGGTGGCGGCCGCTCACAGCGTTTAAGTCGTTTTTTCGACCCACTGCGTTATCGAATTATTTTATTTGACCAGCGTGGCTGTGGTCGCTCGACTCCTTACGGTGAATTAACCGACAATAACGCAGCCGCTTTAATTGAAGATATCGATAAGATTAGAGTGTATCTTGAGATTGAAAAGTGGGTCGTTTTTGGAGGTTCTTGGGGGGCGCAATTGGCGCTAAGGTATGGCTTTAAATATTCTCAATTTATCCATAGTTTTATTTTACGAAGTCCCTTTTTAGGACGAACTCAAGACATGTTATGGCGTTTTTCCGCTAACGGTGGCGCCGCGCAAATTTATCCTGATCACTATCAGCGTTTCATTGAGAAATTACCGCATAATCACCGCACGGATCCTATTGCGGGTTATAACGAATTATTTAACAGTGCTAATCAATTTGAACAATTAGCGGCCGCCAGAGAGTGGTCTATTTGGAAGGGGGGTTTATCACATTTATTGCCGCTTGCCGATGCTGAACACCGTTTTGGTCATGCTCATGAGGCTTTAGCTTTGGCTAAAATAGAGAGCCATTTTTACGGTCAAAACTGTTTTATGGACGACAATCATATACTTGATAATATTGATAAAATAAAAGACCTAGACGCTACCGTGGTGCACGGCAGGTACGACATGGTTTGTAAATTGGAAGGATCGCAAGCGTTGGCCGCACACTGGGAAAACTGCCAGCTGCAAATCATACCTGGTGCCGGTCATTCCAGTAGTGAAGACGGCGTGATTGACGCCTTGGTCTTTGCAACCGATAATGTAGCCGATTGGTTATTTGGAGCATTGGTATGATTGCAATAATTCAGCGCGTGACACAAGCGAGTGTCACGGTTGAGCAGCAGGTTGTCGCAAATATAGAGCAAGGGTTGTTAGTTTTATTAGGTGTTGAGCGGGGTGATACCACAGCCGATGCCGATAAATTAATGAAAAAGGTCACCAGCTATCGAATATTTAGTGATAGCGATGACAAAATGAATTTAAGTTTGCGCGATATTGGAGGTCAATTATTAGTGGTCTCGCAATTTACGCTGGCCGCCAATACTAACAAAGGTCTACGGCCGAGCTTTTCGGGCGCCGCATTGCCAGAGCAAGCTGAAACCTTGTATCAATATTTTGTTGCTGGCTGTCGTCAGCTCGACTTTGATACCGCGACCGGAATATTTGGCGCCGATATGCAGGTGGCACTGGTAAATGATGGTCCAGTCACTTTTACTCTTAGAACAACATGAGTGCCATAGAGGCAGATCAGCTAACCTGGCAGCAATTAACTGGCGCTAATGCGGCGCTATGCCAGTTTATGATGAATCTCAACCTTAGGGACGGCGATTATTTAGTCGCTTTTGATCAGCAGCAAGATATCGTGGCAGCTGGTTATCTTCACGCTATTAGCGCCGATGACGCCATTATCGAAGTGATGGTGTCACCAGTACTGCGTCGTTGCGGTATCGGTCGTGAAGTGGTGAGGCGATTGATAAATATAGCTAACACACTGCGATTACAGCGGATTGTAAGTTACCAAGAACCGCTATTTTGGTCTAAACTTGGCTTCTTAGCAACGGTCGACAAAGCCTCTGCCTTGTTGTTGCCGCCAGCTCATCAGGCATTGCAAAATACTTGGCATAGCGGTATTCCGATGACTGCTTATATGGGGTTGACTATCGCGACCGTTTCGCCATCGTCATTCTCTACAAAAAGTGAATTGGCTGCGAGCATTAATGTTCATCAAACGATGTTCGCTGGTAGTATTTATTCACAAGCTGTATTAACGGGGTGGGGTTTGGTGCATCTCGCACTGCAACGTGTCGGAATGGCAGGCAGTATTGTGTTAGCACAGGGCGATATTCGCTATCGTCGACCTATAGCACAAGATCCGGTTGGCTTAGTAGAGCAAGACATTGAGCTCGATAGCTTATTACCTCTTTTATCCGGAGATAAAGTCAGTATCGAACTCGAAGTTAAGATGTTTGGTCAGGACCAAACACGTGCGGCTGCTATATTTAACGGCCGCTATGTCATTATTCCCAAGTAGCACAGGTCTACTGCGCGATGTTTTCTAGTGCTAGTTGGATTTGTTGTAACTTTGGTTGTAATTTAATTTGATTATCTGGGCCCATTCGGATCATTAATTTATGTGCAGCTGGTAGCGTTTCTAAGCTAGGATCCGCAAATTTGTACATCGCCGATGGGGCGACAAGGCGAATAGGCTCACGTATTACTGGCGCTGCGAGTAATACCTCAATTGCCTGATAAAGAGTATCTTCAAAGGAACCATTAGGATAACCAAGCTCTTGATACGCTGTATTAAATAAGGGTTTTAATGTCATGTATTGGTTAGTTGCAAATTCAATATCTATCGAATTTATGATGTCGACATAAAGATTATAACGAGCGTACCCTTGCTGATCTAAATAAATTTCTTGGGCTTGCTCTTGTACCATAAACTTTTCTTTTGGTCGCTCAAGTGGGCTAAATTTAGTGACCAGATCACCACGTGATAAATTATCAATAAATACCACAAAATTACGGATTATCTCTTTATTTATTAATAATGTGGCATATGCAGGTAGCCATGATAGCTGCTGCGCCGTAGTGAACGCGACTGGGTCTGATGAATCAAGGTTTGGTAGTGGCGCCACCGTTGGCTTTAAAGGTTGAACCGAGGATTGCTCTGGCTTAATTACTTCTTTAGCAGTGTCGAGCAATAGCGTGTCTGTATTTTTGTCAGTTACACTGTCAGCATCCATATTACTTGTTGTTACCGTAGTCTTTAGCGGCTTGGTCGTTGCTGAATCCTCCATTATGTCAGTTGACCCGGTCTTAGCATTATCATTTGCGTTGACGCTGGTGGTCAATTGAACCTCACCCTCATTATTTGAAGGATCTGCAACACCTGGCGCTGCCGGATCCGTCTGGACAATAATTGGTAATTTCTGAGGGGCCGGAGGCTGATTTGATTTATCATTATTATTATAAAGATAAGTGCCAACAACTATGATGACAAGGGCAATCGCAATAACAATATAGATTTCTATTGAGTTGTTATCGGGAGTTGCTTCACGCGGTGATCTGGCTTGCATTGGGGTTCCTCAGTTATACCTGACTATAGTGCTGTTTGTTGCCGAGCCATCTTGTCACTATGGGAGTAACCCACTGTGGATAATGCTCAGATAAATTATGGGCTATTTGTTGTACCTGTGGGATTAGCTTTTGGTCTCGGATCAGATCCGCTATTTTTAGATCGGCTAAACCGGTTTGTTTGGTGCCAAGAACTTCGCCGGGGCCACGGATTTCGAGATCTTTTTGCGCGATCACAAAGCCATCGTTAGTGGCGCGCAATACCCCAAGACGCTTGGTGGCTGTCACTGACAATGGGCTGTGATATAACAGCACACAATGACTGTCTATTTTTCCACGGCCAACTCGGCCTCTTAATTGATGCAGCTGAGCAAGTCCTAGGCGCTCTGGATTCTCGATGATCATCAAACTGGCATTAGGCACATCTACGCCAACTTCAATCACGGTTGTTGCGACCAAAAGGTTAAGGGTGCCTTGCTTAAAATCATCCATTATCTGTTGTTTTTCAACACTTTTCATCCGACCATGAACCAAACCAATCGCTAAGTCAGGTAGCCGCTCATGCAGCTCTTGTGCGGTTTGCTCTGCTGCCTGACATTGCAATACTTCAGATTCTTCAATCAGGGTGCAAACCCAATAGCTTTGCCGCCCAGCAACGCAGGCGCTGCGAACTCGTTCAATTACTTCATCGCGGCGCAGATCATCAATAGCGACGGTGGTTATTGGGGTACGACCCGGTGGTAACTCATCGATAATTGAAGTGTCGAGATCGGCGTAAGCCGTCATTGCTAATGTTCGAGGGATTGGGGTCGCTGTCATAATTAACTGGTGGGGAAAATGCTCACCCTGCAAGCCTTTTTCGCGTAATGCTAAACGCTGGTGGACCCCAAATCGATGCTGTTCATCGATAATAACCAGCGTTAAATTTTTATAATCGACATCGGCCTGAAATACCGCGTGGGTACCGACGATCATTTGAATCTCACCACTGGCAATATCTGCCGTAGTTTGCTGGCGCGCTTTGCCTTTTAATTTACCAGCGAGCCACCCTACTTTAATACCTAGTGGTGCGAACCATTGCTTAAAGGTATGCGTATGTTGTTCCGCTAATAACTCGGTTGGTGCCATTAATGCCACCTGATGACCCTGAGCGAGCACACCGAGTGAGGCTAGGGCTGCGACTAAGGTTTTACCCGATCCTACGTCCCCCTGTACTAAACGCATCATAGGTTTGGCCAGTGCTAGATCCGTCTTTATTTCGGCCAATACTCGCTGCTGCGCTCTGGTCGGGCTAAAAGGCAGTGCGGCCAATAACTGCGACTCATAAGGATTGCAAGGTGAAATGGCTGCAGCTTGATGTTGCTGGTTATGCTGCCTTGCTTGCAGCATTGATAGATTATGTGCGAGCAACTCTTCGATAATTAAACGCTGCTGAGCAGGGTGCTCACCATTGGTTAGTTGTTCAAGGCAGGCATCTGGCGGTGGTCGATGCAAATAATATAGCGCTTGAGCCAATGGTTGTTGATTAGGGTAGAGCTGTGGCGGTAGTAAGTCATCAATCGAGTATTGATTAAGATAAGCTAGGGCTTGATCCGATATTTTACGTAAGGTTAATTGCTTGACACCGTCAGTCGCAGGGTAAACTGGCGTTAAACTTTGTTCTAATTCAACGGTCGTCGATTGATTAAATACTTTGTATTCAGGATGAATAATCTCAAGGCCGCGATTCCCCAGTTTTATTTCACCAAAGCAACGAATTTGATGGCCGATGATCAGGCTATTTTTTTGTTGAGCTGTAAAGTTGAAAAACCTGAGAGTGGCTCGGCCATATAAATCAGAGACCTGACATACCATCATCGCGCGGCGGCCTTGGGTTACTTCACAGCTGTCTATAGTGGCAACAATGCTAACGTGCTGACCGGGAGTCACTTGGTTAAGCGCGTAAACTCGCGTCCGATCTTCATAACGATGTGGCAAATGAAACAGCACATCCTCAATGTTATTTAGCCCTAATTTGGCTAGTTTCTCAGCCATTTTTACACCGACGCCTTGCAGGTCGGTTAATGGTGAGGTCAGCATACTGGTGCGCGGTGACATGGTTGGCGATTATATCTCAAAAACACAATAGAAAGTCAAGGCTAACATATACCCGTGGCACTTGAAAATGCTTGTTTCAGAGCTTGGGTAGGATGCGAGTACAAGGCATGATTTTTAATTCATGGTTATTCCCTGGTTATGAATCATAACGCAGTAATCGTTTTCTACCCAACCTCCCAAAGGGCAAGGCGATAAGCGACCAACTGCGTTGTTATAATATATTTATTTAGAACGACTAAACCGCATATATTATGCCTAACATTTGGCACGCTTCTCGACTTGCTGAAATCACGCATTTCCAGGTAGCACGGGTATACATATCAATTGACTTATATTAAACAAGTCAAAAAAACAAGGAGGCCTTAGCCTCCTTGTTTTTGGGGGTACTAGCTGGTGGGTGGTTACAGCACCATCACGCCATCCATTTCAACCTGACTGCCCTTTGGCAATGCGCGTACGCCAAGTGCTGCGCGTGCTGGATAAGGCTGAGAAAAATATTTTGCCATCACTTCGTTAACGGTCGCAAAGTTGCTTAGGTCGGTCATGAAAATGTTAAGTTTAACGACATCGGCAAGTGAGCCACCTGAAGCTTCACACACGGCTTTCATATTTTCGAATACCTGAACAACCTGCGCTTCAAACTCTTCGCTTACTAGCTCCATAGATGCTGGTACTAGTGGAATTTGACCAGACAAATACACGGTATTGTCTACTTTGACAGCTTGGCTATAGGTACCAATTGCTTGTGGTGCGTTTTCGGTTGAGATTATTTCTTTAACGGCCATATTTCACTCTCTGATTGAATCGGGGAATATCCCTGAAAATTAACGCAACCTAGTTTTTCTAATTAATAATTGAGTCACTAGGTTGCGCAAAGTTAGTTTATATTACTGTTAGTGCTAATATTCGTTCTTGTAACTAGTGCTTAGTTCTTACAATTTTTAAGATATCAGGCAATACTCGAATTCTTCTGATGACATTGGCTAAATGAATTCGACCAGAGACACTCATAGAAACATTAACTGTGTATATCCGGCCTTCTTTTTCTTCCGTTGTCATGGTGTGAATATTGGCATCAGCCTTGGCGATTGCGGTGGTTACAGCGGCCAAAATACCTTGATGATTTATCATGTCAATGCGAATAGCGGTAACGTATTGCTGCTCACTGTCTCGGTCCCATTGCACATGGAGGTATTTTTCTTGCTCTTTCTCGTGACCATGAATATTTGAACATGACTCGGTATGAACAACTAAGCCTTTACCTGGGCTTAAATACGCAATAATTGAATCGCCAGGAATTGGTTTACAGCATTTCGCAAATGAAACCAACATGCCTTCGGCGCCTTTAATTGGCATGCGTCCAGTTGCAGGTAACTCATTATCACCATGGCCGTTGGTTAAGCGATGCGAAATCGCCAAGCTCATGACATTGCCTAGCCCAATATTCGACAGCAGCTGCTCAAAGCTGTCACTCTTGGTTTCCGCAACGACTTTAGCTACACTTTCTGGCGATAATTGATCTAAGTCGATATCACCTAAAGCATGCTTTAACAGGCGGCGGCCAAGCTTGATTGATTCTTGGGTGTGGCGGTTTTTAAGCACCTGACGGATCTTTGAGCGGGCACGCGCAGTGACGACAAAGTTAAGCCAAGCGGCATTAGGCTGTGAGCCCGGTGCGGTAATAATTTCAACACATTGGCCACTTTCTAATGGGTGGCTTAGTGGATAAGCTTGGCGATTAATCCGAGCGCCAACACAGGTATTGCCAACATCGGTATGGACCGCGTAGGCGAAATCGACTGCGGTTGACCCAGCTGGTAATTCCAACAAGCGACTGTCAGGGGTGAAAACGTAGATTTCTTCAGGAAATAAATCGGTTTTAACGTTTTCGATAAATTCAAACGAGTTGCCAGCACTCAGTTGTAATTCATGCAAACTTTGAATCCAACGTCTTGCTCGGACCTGAGCTGTAGTGCCTTGATTATCACTATTTTTGTAGTGCCAATGGGCTGCAACGCCTTTATCGGCCATTTGCTCCATGTGCTCGGTACGGATCTGCACTTCAACAGGAATACCATGTGGACCCAGCATTGAGGTGTGAAGAGATTGGTAGCCATTAATTTTTGGCAACGCAATATAATCTTTGAAACGACCCGGACGAGGTTTGTACAAGGTATGCATTGCACCAAGACAGCGGTAACAAGTATCAATGTCAGCGACAATTATTCGAAACGCATAGATGTCCATGACATCTTCAAACTGAATTTCTTTACTCTTCATCTTTTTATAGATCGAATAAAGGTTCTTTTGACGACCTAAGGTTTTTGCATCGATGCCGGCTTCTTTTAGTCGGCCAGAAATTTCCTGTTCAACATTGAGCAACATTTCGCGGCGGTTGCCTTTGGCGTAATGTACTACTTTGTTTAACACGCGGAAACGGTTGGGATATAACCCTTTAAACCCAAGCTCTTCAAGCTCAAATTTAATGTTATGAATACCAAGCCTATTGGCTATTGGTGCATATATTTCAAGAGTTTCACGGGCAATTCGGCGTCGTTTGTCTGGACGTAATGAGTCTAGCGTTCGCATGTTGTGGGTGCGATCGGCCAACTTAATTAAAATGACACGAAGATCTTGCACCATTGCCATCATCATCTTGCGAAAATTTTCGGCCTGTGCTTCTTCTTTGTTACGAAACTTTAATTTATCAAGTTTTGAAACGCCCTCGACCAATTCACCAACTGTTTGACCAAATTGCTCTGCTAGTTGATCTTGAGTGACGGGGGTATCTTCGATGACATCGTGCAGTAACGCGGCGATTAACGTTTCGTGATCAAGGTGCATGTCGGCCAGAATTTGGCTGACGGCAACAGGGTGAGTAACATAAGGCTCACCACTTGAACGAAATTGTCCAGAATGGGCATCCCGAGCGACAATATAAGCTTGCTTTATTTGTTCGACTTGCGATGGTTCGAGGTAGCTAGACGCTACCTCGACAAGGTTTTCTATCAGATACAAGTATCACCCCGACAGTTTTAAAATTAGGATGATGAAGTAACGACTCGAAATTAACCGATTCGACCTTCAGCAATTGCTGCAACAGCAGCTAGTTCAGCTACTTCTTGCTCGTGCTGAGCTAAACGCTCGCACTCATCCATTGTTGATGTGGTCACTAGACCTTGTTCAATTTCACGTAGTGCTACGACTGTTGGTTTGTCGTTTTCAACGTCTACTAGTGGATCTTGTCCACCATTGGCTAGTTGGCGGGCACGACGTGCTGCCACTAGAATTAAGTCAAAACGGTTGCCAACCTGTTCTACAGCATCTTCAACTGTTACGCGAGCCATCAGGCACTCCTAAAATGGATAAAAAAATGACGCAAAATTGTACTCTATTTGAGTTGTTCTGCCAATAACTCTTTGAGCATATCACAATGTTTTATTGCTTGTTGCGATTCTTTTAGTCGATTGGCCTTGATAATAGCACTAAAATCGGTCAAAGCTTGGTCGAAATCGTCATTAACAATTAAATATTCGTATTCATTAAAGTGGCTCATTTCGCTTACCGCTTTGGTCATGCGGGCTGCTATTATTTCGGCGCTGTCTTGACCGCGGCCAATTAGGCGAGATTCAAGCTCTGGTTTGGAAGGCGGTAAAATGAAAATACCTTGGGCTAAAGGCATCAGTTTTTTTACTTGTCGAGCCCCTTGCCAATCAATATCAAGAAAAATATCGATACCTTGACTAAGCTGTAGTTCAATCACGGTACGAGAAGTGCCGTAATAATTACCAAAGACTTCAGCCCACTCAAAAAAGACATCTTGTGTAATCAGTTGCTTAAATTGCTCAACCGTCACAAAATGATAATGCTCACCATCTACTTCACCGGGGCGAGGCTGACGTGTGGTGTGCGATACAGAGACTTGCAGCTGGTCGTCACTGTGTTTTAATAATCCTGATATTAAGCTTGATTTTCCTGCGCCGCTCGGTGCAGAAACAATATATAGCGTGCCAGTAGGTACCATGGCTGTCCCCAAAAAATTCAATTGCTAGAATAATGGCGAAATATACCATTAGTTGATCTATCAGGTCTAATCTTCACGCGGAACATTACGCCTAATTGCTAGTCGGAACATTCAGCTGTATTGTAAATGTATGAAAGTTGATCTGGATCAAGTTTTCAAAATTATCACTCATTAGTCTAATCGCTCTAGTGAATTAATTCGATAGAATGGGCATCAACCTTTTTGCTGATCAATTTTTGATCGGTAGTGGGCGTTTTTCTGTGCTGCCGAGCTCGGGCGGTATGTTTTAATAGTTAAGATTTAGCCATATTGATGGGATCGGTATCAGCACATGAAATTTGTGGTTTATTTATTTGTCGTTTTTTTTACCTGTAGCTCTGCAGCACAAGCTTTACCGAAGCAACTGACTTTCGGTTATGTTGAAAATGCTCAGCGGCCATTGACTGTGACTAAAATTTTAACGATAGCTTATCAACGGCTCGGAATTGAACTCAAGTTTGTAGGTTTGCCAGCGAAACGGTCGTTGCAGCAAAGCGATAGCGGTCAAATCGATGGTGAAGTATTACGGATTGCCAATATTGACAAAATATACCCTAACCTAATTGCAATTCCGTTACCTTTATCTCATTTTGTCGGCATGGCTTTTACGATTAATGCCCCTGCTGATGTCACCGACGCGACCGACATTCTCACTGCTCGAGTAGCAATTCATAGCGGCATGGTATGGCAAGAAAAGTTCATTGATCATGGGCCAGGATTTTATACCCGAGTTAATAACGACGAGAGTTTGTTTAAATTACTGATTGCTGATCGCGTTGACTATGTGTTGCTTGCTCGTTCCTCTGAAACGGAGCTGGCAAACACAACCTACGCCAAACATAATATTGTTCCAGTCTCACCACCGATTACTCAATCAAGCTTATTTCATTATGTCCATCGTAAGCATCAATATTTAGTGCCTTTGATTACTCGGCAGCTAAAAAAAATGCGAGCCTCTGGTGAGTTGGCTAGCCTATGGCGGCAATTAGAAAAAAACAGCAAATAACCTAAAGAGCATGTGGTGGCGATTTGGGACATTGTCGCAAGAGCGCTCTTAACCGCAGACCAACTAGTTTCATGGTGGATTAGCCCAGCTGTTTTACGGTGGCGAGTTTCGCTGTTGCCAAGCTGAAGCAGTTAACTGCATTGTCTTTGATCGTTCTAACCTTAAAACTTATCGAGTTGATCAACGCGCCTTTATTCACCTACTAAATTTATTAATATGATTACAATTTTATTGCTCGCTAATCGCTAACGTAAGAATTAATATTGTCTCAGTTCTTGTTTCGTAACTGTCTGGTAATAAAAATGACTAAACCCTTTTCTCAAGCGTGTGAAAACAATAAACAACCTATATTCTCTGTGCTTGAACAAGCATTTAGTTCAACGCAGCAAGTTTTAGAGGTGGGCTCTGGCACTGGGCAGCACGCAATTTATTTAGCCAAAAACTTATCACACCTGCGCTGGCAAACCAGTGATTTAGCCTGTAATCACCACGGTATTAACCAGTGGTTGGGTGAAGTGCCTTTGGCAAATTTAGAGCCGCCAGTTGTCTTAGATCTAAACCTGGCTTGGCCTGTTGCAACTTTTGATGGCATCTTTACCGCCAATACCTTACACATTGTCAGTTGGCGCTTAGTAGAGAAATTTTTTGCAGGGGTAGCTAGCCACCTGACAGTAGGTGGCACATTGTGTGTTTATGGTCCCTTTAAATATCAAGACCAATTTACCAGTGCGAGCAATGCTGATTTTGATTTGTGGCTCAAAGGTCGCGATGCTGACAGTGGTATTCGTGACATCGAAGCGATTGAACGACTAGCGTTAGCTGCCGGTTTGTCGCTAACTGTTGATCACCCAATGCCAGCCAATAATAGGCTGTTGGTCTTTGGCAAAACTCTTATCCAGAACTCAGGTTAAATACGTATGTCGAACAAGCCGTAGACTTTACTCAATATTTTTAAACGGTAAGGCTTGTCGGCACTGTTGCTGGTAAGCGCGGAGCTCTTGACGCTCTTGCGCGCAAAACGCCTCGATCGGGGGCCTAAATTCGGGTTGTTTTATCCAATGATAGGAATGGGTTAATATTGGCTCAAACCCTCGTTGAATTTTATGCTCACCCTGAGTGCCGGGGTTAAATCCGTGTAGCTGATGTTCAATGCAAAATTCAATGCCTTGGTAATAACAGAGCTCAAAATGCAAATTGGGGAAATATTCAGTGCAGCCCCAGTAACGGCCATATAACTGGTGTTGGTCGACAAAAAACCAAGCCGCCGCTACATAATTTTGCTGATGGCTGGCGATAACCAGCAAGACATCGCTAGCAGCATTCTTAATGATTTGTTGAAAAAATGCTTTGGTTAAATGTGGAGTATGGCCACGTTTTGCATAGGTTAATTGGTAAGTGAGGTAAAAGAACTCCAGTTCCCGCTCTGTTATTTGATCACTGCGAAAACGTTGTATTTCTAGCCCTTGTGCAGCGATTGATAGGCGTTCTTTGCGGGTGTTTTTACGTTTGCGGGCCGAAAACGTCGTTAAAAAATGTTCAAAATCGAGATAATCACGATTAAACCATTGAAATTGCACTGTGTGGCGTGAAAAAACACCCTCTGGCAATTGGTCAGTTTCGGGACAAAACAATAAATGCCAGCTATTAAAACCTTGTTGCTGACAGTGATCAATCAGCACCTGCATGACCTCGCGTTGTGAAATATCTTGTGATATCAGCTTATTACTACTTACTGGAGTAAAGGGGATGGTGCTGACTAGCTTGGGATAATAGTCATAACCATGACGCTTAAATGCGTCGGCCCAAGCCCAGTCAAAAACGAATTCACCCCATGAATGCTGTTTTATATAAAGCGGTAAAATGGCCTTAAGTTGCTGATTGTCTTGACTGTGGATCAGCATGTGATGCGGCTGCCAGCCATTGGCTGCAACTGTGCTATGGCTCGTTTCAAGCGCGTTAAAAAAAGACTGCTGTAAAAATGGCGAGACACAGTGGTTTAATCGTTGCCAATCAGTGGCAGAGATTTGATTGATGCGGTCGATAAAATTAATCTTCATCGGTTATTCTAAGCATAAATACTGAGTTAGTTAAATCTTTTTACTGTTACGGTTAAACAACTGTTGGCTACAGAATTATTTGTTAGAATTTAGGCTATTTTGTTTACCCGTATTCTGACAAAATACCAAGAAACTAATCACCAAGAGTCAAACTATGTCATTGCCCCAATTACTTAACCAAATTGAAAACCAGCCAGAACAGATCGACTTTGCTCAAGTGATGGCGGTGATAACCCAGCATTACCATTATCAGCCAACGGCTTTTAGTAATGGTTCATTACGTAATGAAGCGGGGACAAATGAAGGCTCATGTAAGATATTTTCTTTTGCCCAACTTCATCAGTTAGATCTGCAACAGACACTGGCTTGTTTTGGTGCTTATTATCGTGACGATGTGCTCAAGCACCCTCACGCTGACGATCATGGCAACATTAGACAATTCATCAGTAATGGCTGGCAAGGAATTGATTTTGATGGTGTTGCGCTGGTTGAAATTTAACATTTTAGTGGTTAATACTATGCGCAGGGGCACCTAAGTGGAGCGAAAATTACCACCGTTAAAGGCCTTGCGGGTCTTTGAGGCGGCAGCGCGATTACAAAGTTTTACTTTGGCAGCGCAAGAGCTGCACGTGACCCATGGTGCAATAAGCCAGCAGGTTAAAATACTGGAATCGTATTTTAATAAGCCGCTGTTTGTGCGTTCTCATGGCAAAATCTCGCTTAATGAAGCGGGAAAAAAGTTATTGCCCGTCGCTGCCACCGCTTTCGATCAATTAGCGGATGTTTGTCATCAGCTAAGCAGTGATGTTGCCATTGATACCTTAACGATTAGCTTAACCTCGGCTTTTGCAATCTATTGGTTAGTACCTCGGCTTAATGACTTTCAGCAATGCCACCCTAATATTCGCTTACGATTACAGCCTAGTCCGACTTTTTCAGGCTTTAATAGCGGTGGTGATATTGATGTTGCGATCCGCTGGGACGGTGACCACGACCAAGAAACTGAGGTCATTAAACTCTTTGATGTTGATTCGTTTGCCGCCTGTGCGCCGCAATTGCTGAAAAGCGATATGCCACTGCAAACCCTCGCTGATTTACGTCATCATACTTTGATCCATGATGACGATGGCACGGCGTGGAAAAACTGGTGCCAAGAAGCTGGGCTAGATAATATAGACACCACAACTGGGCATTACTTCTCTGACTCGGCATTGGCATTGCAAGCAGCGATTGATGGCCAAGGGATCATTACAGCTGGTAGTATCCTTGCCGCACGTGATTTAGAAAAGGGCAAATTGGTTATTCCCTTTAATATTTTTATTCGCAGCCGCCATGCTTATTTTTTATCCTATCCAAAAAAAGACAGTGCCAGAGCAACCGTTGAAATATTCCATCGTTGGCTACTCGAGCAAGCTGCTGTTTATCAACAGCATAGAGCCCCGCTTAGTCAGTACATTGTCGGGCGTTAGAAAATCTAACAGATAACATTAGATTAAATCGATTGAAAAGTAGTCAGCGTGTCGCTTAGTCTAGGGTCACTTTAAGACAACACAAGCCGTGACCTATGTTAAGCCGTCCAACCCGAATATTACATCGCCAACCACAGGATGTTTTACCTGTCGCCTCACTAGGTGATGGTCCTTATATCATCGCAGAAGATGGCAAACGCTACATCGACGCGTCTGGTGGCGCTGCTGTTTCATGTTTGGGTCATTCAAATAGTAAAGTTCGTCAGGCGATAAAAGATCAGGTAGATAAAATTGCCTTTGCTCATACTTCATTTTTTACTAATGATCCGGCGGAAGATTTAGCCGATTTATTAATTGATCAGGCACCAGATGGACTCGATTATGCGTATTTTGTTTCAGGTGGATCTGAGGCGGTTGAATCGGCGTTAAAGCTTGCTCGTCAATACTTTATGGAGCGTGGCGAAACCTCGCGTAAATATTTTATTTCTCGCAAGCAAAGTTATCATGGTAATACCTTAGGTGCGCTGGCGGCTGGCGGCAATATGTGGCGTCGACAACAATTTGATCCGCTGCTGATCGAAGTGCAACATATTAGTCCTTGTTATGCGTACCGCGGTAAGAGTGAGCACGAAACTGATTATGAATACGGTCAACGTGTTGCTAATGAGTTAGACGAACGCATTAATGAATTAGGCGCTGAAAATGTCATCGCTTTCTTGGCTGAACCCATCGTAGGTGCGACATCTGGCGTGGTACCTGCCGTACCGGGTTATTTCAAACGAGTCAGAGAGATTTGTGACCAGCATGGTATTTTATTAATCCTCGATGAAGTGATGTGCGGCATGGGCCGAACGGGAAGTTTGTTCGCCTGTGAACAAGAAGGCGTTACGCCTGACATTTTGACCGTAGCTAAAGGCTTAGGTGCTGGTTACCAAGCCATTGGTGCAATGCTGCTTAGTGGTAAAATATATGACGCGATAGTTAATGGCAGTGGTTTTTTTCAGCATGGCCATACCTATATTGCGCATGCAACGGCTTGTGCTGCTGCGTTGGCGGTACAGCAAGAAATTGCGAACAATAAATTACTCGATAATGTCAACCTAATGGGCAGCAAACTAGAGCAGGCACTGAAAGATCGTTTTGGTGACCACCCCAATGTTGGTGATATTCGTGGTCGAGGTTTATTTTGGGGGCTAGAGTTAGTCGCGGATCGTGCGACAAAAGCCCCACTAGATGCTGGGCTAAAGATTCATGGTGCGATTAAAAAAGCGGCGATGGATCAAGGTTTAATTTGTTATCCGGGTGGGGGAACTATTGACGGTGTTAATGGCAACCATATTTTACTTGCTCCTGCTTTTATTATTGAACAACATCATGTTACTGAAATCGTAGACAAGCTTGGTCGCGCGATTGATAAGGTATTAGCAGACAAAGGGATCAAAACGAATGTCTAACAACTCATTGATTATTTGTGTTGCGCCTAACGGTGCAAGAAAAGGCAAGCAAGATCATAGCGCCATTCCTATTAGCCCTGATGAGCTGGCCATTGAAGCAGAAAATTGTTTGCGAGCAGGTGCCTCGATGATTCATTTACACGTGCGAGATCCCGAGGGTAAGCACTCAATTGAGCCCGAGTACTATCGCCCAGCAATTGCGGCAATTAGAGCGCGAGTTGGTAATGACCTAATTATTCAGGCCACCACCGAAGCCGTAGGCATGTATACGCCAGAGCAGCAAATGGCGGCAATACGTGAACTTAAACCAGAAGCGGTATCGGTGGCATTAAAAGAGCTTTGTCCTGTTGGCAGTGAGCAGCAAGCGAGCGATTTCTTTCGTTGGTTATTAGATAACCAAATTGCGCCACAATATATTTTGTACTCAGTGGCCGATATTGAACGTTTTATTGCGCTGCATCAGCAAGGTATTATCCCCGATGCTTGTCCACACTTGTTGTTAGTCTTGGGGCGCTATAGCGAGGGGCAGACTTCAGACCCTGAGGATTTGTTACCAATGCTAGCGGCTTTAACTGGGTTTGAATCAGTTTGGGCGGTCTGCGCATTTGGTGCTAGAGAAGCAGATTGTGTCAGATTGGCGGCGCAGCATGGTGGTCATTGCCGAATTGGCTTTGAAAATAATATGCAGCTGCCTAACGGTGAGCAAGCGCCAAATAATGCGAGCCTGATCACAAATTTTGTTTCTGGGCTTGAAAGTACAGGGCGTAATCGGGCAACCTCCGCCGATTCTAGAAAAATTCTAGGAATGGTTCAATAACATAACTAGGATAAGACTTTCTATTGTGTAGTAATACTTTTACACTAGCGCCGCTTTGAGTAGGTTGGCTCAGGGCAGTGTTTAATATAAAACTGGATTATTAATTTTATTAGTTATATTTGGTTTTAGTTTGAAAGACCAACTATTATAAAGTGACCTTAAAAGCAAAGGTTGTATGTTTGCGACATGTATAAATATAAAAACAAAGGAGAAAGGAATGTTAATTAAAAAGTTAGCCGTTACTGCTATGGTTGGTGCTGCCACCCTAATGACAGCGTCTGCATTTGCAGAAACTAAGCACGTAGTAATTGGTACTGGTGGTCAAACTGGCGTTTATTATCAAGTAGGTGGTGCAATATGCCGTCTGGTAAACAAAGGTACTTCAGATCACAACATTAACTGTACTCACAAAACCGGTGGTTCTGTAACTAACCTTAACGGTATTCGCGCTGGCGATGTAGACATGGGTGTTGCCCAGTCTGATTGGCAGTATCATGCATACAACGGCACTGCACCTGATAAGTTCCAAGACGGTGCTTACAAAGAATTACGCGCAGTATTCTCTGTTCACCCAGAACCGTTCACTGTTGTTGCTCGTGCCGATTCAGGTATCAAGACATTTGCTGATCTTAAAGGCAAAAAAGTAAACGTTGGTAACCCAGGTTCTGGTCAACGTGGCACCATGGAAGTTATCATGGGTAAAATGGGTTGGACCATGGACGATTTCGCCGTGGCATCTCAGCTAAAATCTTCAGAACAAGCCGCAGCACTTTGTGATGGTAAAGTTGATGCAATCGTATTTACTGTAGGTCACCCTAACGGTTCAATCAAAGAAGCAACAACTTCTTGTGATGCTGTAATGGTACCAGTAGCTAATGATCAAGCTCAGAAACTAGCTGCTGATAACGACTACTACGCAATGACTACTATTCCTGGTGGCATGTACAAAGGTACTGATACTGATACTGCAACCTTTGGTGTAGGTGCTACATTTGTTAGCTCAACTGCAGCTGATGACGAAACAATTTACCAGATGGTAAAATCAGTTTTCGAAAACTTTAAGCGTTTCAAGAAAATGCACCCTGCGTTTGCTCACCTTAAAGAAAGCAACATGATTATTGATAACCTATCTGCTCCATTACATGATGGTGCAATTCGTTACTACAAAGAACGTGGCTGGATGTAATCTTACATTCGTCTAAAGTGAATATAATTGGGTAGTCTACGAAAGGCGAAAGTGTCACAGCACTTTCGCCTGATTTCGTTTCTAGCACTGTCAACCTGCAGTCGCTAGCAGCAACAAAGTTAAGCAAAATTCCATTAATAACGCGAGAAGTGATCGACGCCTAGGTGTTGATATTCGCCAGAGAGAAAGAGATATGGGGATGAATGCAGATAGCAATAGCAGTAACTCACAACAAATGACCGACGCTGATATACAAGATTTGGTCGCATCGAGTGATATGGGTGGCCGAACGCCATCAAATCAAGCCATCGTTAATTTACTAGCAATGACCGCATTGGCTTGGTCGTTATTTCAAGTGTGGATCGCTTCACCTGTGCCATTTACCATTGGTTGGGGTGTGTTTTCTGGGGATGAAGCACGTAAAATTCACCTAGCATTTTCTATGTTCCTTACTTTCTTGGCCTATCCAGCCCTGAAAAGTTCGTCGCGTAAACATATTTCAGCATTTGATTGGACGCTGGCGATAGTCGGCGCTTTTTGTGCGCTCTATCCATTTATTGCCGATTCGGCATTGGTGGATTCACTCTTTGGTACGATGCTGTCAGATCGTCCTGCTAACCCTAACAATTTTGATATTGTTGTCTCGGTTATCGGTATCATCTTGTTGCTTGAAGCGACACGCCGCGCCTTAGGGCCGCCGTTGATGGTCGTAGCAATCGTCTTCTTGTGTTATACATTCCTAGGGCCATATGCGCCAGGCTTGTTAGCTTGGAAGGGCTCGACCTTTGGTGGCACCATGGATCACCAATGGTTATTCGGTGAGGGTGTCTTTGGTATCGCGCTGGGTGTGTCGACCGAGTTAGTGTTCTTATTCGTATTGTTTGGCGCCTTGTTAGATCGCGCTGGCGCGGGTAATTACTTTATTAAAATTGCTTTCTCCATGATGGGCCATTTACGTGGTGGACCGGCGAAAGCCGCCGTTGTTGCCTCGGGCATGACCGGCTTAATCTCTGGTTCTTCGATTGCCAATGTAGTGACCACAGGCACTTTTACCATTCCAATGATGAAGCGAGTTGGTTTTAGCCCTGAAAAAGCTGGCGCGGTTGAAGTAGCCTCATCGGTTAATGGTCAGATTATGCCTCCCGTAATGGGCGCTGCTGCTTTCTTGATGGTGGAATATGTAAATATTCCTTATTTTGAAGTAGTTAAGCACGCATTTTTACCTGCTGTTATTTCTTATATTGCCTTGGTCTACATTGTTCATTTAGAAGCAATGAAAGCGGGCATGCAAGGTCTTGATCGAGTCGGAAAAACTAAGCCTGCTAAACACATGATGTTATCTTGGGCGATAACATTCTCTGCGATTATGGCGATGGCTGGCGGTTTGTACTACTTATCAGAAGTGTATCGATTGCTCGAATCAACTGGCGCACGTTTAATGGGTGTTGCGGTAATTCTAGCGTTGCAGTTCTTTGTGGTTAATGGCCTAAAAGCCAAAACGACAGAAAATACTTACGCGCAGTTAGTATCAACTGGTGCGATGGTATTATGTAATATTGTGGTCGGTGCTTTTGGTCTGTTTTTCTTAATAGACTTGGTTCAAGCGACAGTCGGTGACGATTTTACTCCTTGGGTAATGGGCGCAATAACCATTGCTGCTTATATTTACTTAGCAAAACTAAGTTCTGCCTATCCTGATTTAGTGTTAGACGATCCAAATTCACCGGTTTTAGAATTGCCTGAAACAAAACCAACTGTAATGGCAGGTTTGCATTTCTTATTGCCCGTTATCGTGTTGATTTGGTGTTTGATGGTTGAACGATTATCACCTGGATTATCAGCGTTTTACGCCACGATATTAATGATATTTATTCTGCTGACTCAGCGTTATGTTTTTGCTTTTTTCCGCAATCAAGTAATCACAGGGCGATTCAAGCAAGGCTTTGATGAGTTAATAGAAGGTTTAATCGCTGGTGCGCGTAATATGATTGGTATCGGCATCGCAACAGCGGCTGCTGGTATTATTGTTGGCGCAGTATCGCAAACAGGTGTTGGGCTTAAACTTGCCGCGCTGGTTGAGTTCCTATCAATGGGCAACATTATGTTGATCTTGTTGTGGACCGCAATCTTAAGTCTAATTTTAGGTATGGGCTTACCGACCACCGCGAACTACATTGTTGTATCTTCGTTACTGGCTCCGGTTATTGTTAGCCTAGGTCAACAAAATGGCCTGATTGTACCGTTAATTGCAGTGCATATGTTCGTGTTCTATTTTGGTATTATGGCCGATGTTACTCCGCCGGTGGGACTCGCGTCCTTTGCCGCAGCAGCGATTTCTGGCGGTAAACCAATAACCACCGGCTTTATCGCATTCTTCTATTCGTTGCGAACGGCGTTATTACCATTCCTGTTTATCTTCAATACTGATTTGCTGTTAATTGATGTCACCTTTACCGAAGGCATATTTATCTTCATTGTGGCGACTGCCGCGATGCTGATCTTTACCGCAGGTACCCAAGGTTACTTCCTTGCAAAATCAAAGCTTTGGGAATCAGCTGCATTAATGCTGGTTGCATTCACCTTGTTCCGCCCTGGTTTTTGGATGGATTATGTGGTGCCTCCATACGAAGAGCGTGGTGGTGCGGGTCTGGTGCAAGCTATGGCCGATGTTAAGCCGGGTCAAGAATTAAAAATCTTGGTTAATGGCCAAAACGATGTTGGTGATCCCGTGACCTTAACGATGTTACTGGCTGTTGGTGACGAAACAACTGGCCAAGAGCGTCTTGAAGGTTATGGTTTAGAGTTACTGACTCAAGATAATGGCGATGTCATGATCGATGGTGTTAACTTCGACAGTGGCGCCTCAAAAGCTGGGTTCGACTTTGATCAGGTGATTGCTAGTGTAGGGGTTCCCGTTGATCGACCTGCTCGCCAGTGGTTCTATATTCCAGCTTTATTATTGCTAGGCTTGATTGGTTTTGCTCAGCGTCGCCGCAGCGCGGTCTTGAGTCAAGCACAAGTATAAGCTCATTGGTAAATTGATAATGAATAAAACGGTCCCATAATGGGTAATGCCGATCAGTTAAGCGATTAAAAGCTTGATTTATCGGCAGATGAGATCAGAATCCAGTGATTAATATCATTGGATTTTTTTTATGCAACTCTCAACAGCTCTTTCTTTAGTCAGCTCTA
>Ga0209292_1000815_pt1 | contig 40024 bp, 27 predicted proteins | sample GOMGulsemesocosm_2_FD_184634 | JGI IMG/M metagenome (GOLD analysis project Ga0209292, IMG submission 184634) | Methane-oxidizing microbial communities from mesocosms in the Gulf of Mexico - GOM9C Gulf of Mexico (SPAdes) (version 2) | ecosystem: Environmental > Aquatic > Marine > Cold seeps...
GAGAAAACCGAACTATCTGGTTGAAAACGAATTTCAAGCGGAGATTGAGCAAATAAACTGAATGTAAATAATAGGAAAAAGAAGGCGAATAGGTGTTTCATTTATTATTGTCTATTTTTTATTATTGTCTATTTTTTATTATTGCTAACGTTTAGTATAAGAAACGTAGGGCAATAAATAAGCACTATCGTTTCGGTTTATTACTTAGCTAAATATAAATATTTTGCTTTTATTTTTTCTCTTAAATGCCAAATTTTATATTTAGCGGACTTTGTGAATAAACACAGAACTTTGGAGTTAACACAAAAGCCCTATGTTTTTTATACATTGTTGTAATGCGTTATGTTTCGAATAGCTTGTCTTTTAATTTGTGAAGTTTTTTAGCTCTTTTTATTGAATCTTTTTCGTCAATAAAACCATTCATATCTTGAATCAAATCGGCTTCATTAGTGATTTCTGGCTCCCATCCTAATTCCCCTAATTTTCTATTAAGATTACAAAGACCAATGGTGAAATTTCCTTTTTTTGAACCTTTATCAATATAATAGCCATTTATTATACGAATATGTTTATCATATTCATCAAAATGTGGATGAACTAGCTTAAACGCACCACTACTTCTTGGGTATCGTATTACTGTTGATGGCTTTTTTAAAACTTCTTGTTCTCCTTTTATCAAATTACATTCTGCACAAGAGACACATAAGTTTTTTGGTGTGAATATAAAATCAAGATGTTTGCCTTTTGGTACAATATGTTCAATATGACAATTTGATGAATAAGTTATTGAAACTGTTTGTTTGCAGTAGTAACATATTCCTTTTTGTTGTTTTCTATAGAAAGCTCTTATTTCTTTTCTTACACCCAATAAATCATCATCTCCCCAATTATTATGATTAAAGGGTGGAATTGTTTTATTTTTAATAGTGGAGATAGATTCTTTAGAGTAATCTATAGACAAGTTAATATCAGCCATAGATTTCAAGCATTTCTTTTAAAGTAATATATAAATCATATACCGGGTCATTTTCACTTAGAAAAGGACTTTGTCTGTCTAGAATTTTAAATTTAGTTAAATCATCTTCATCAAAAGATTTGTGTTTACTAACCTTAGTGAAAATATTTAAAGCAATTCTACTTAAATATTCATTTTTATAACCTGGTGAATCAAAAATATTGGCTAATTGAAAATCAGCAGAATGATTAATGAAATTCTGAGCATTTCTTGTTTCATTTGATTCCATATTCACAATAAAACTATTATGTCTAGATAATCTAGAAATGATTTGTGGAGAATGAGTAGCAATAATAAAATGGCAATTTTTGTATTGGTCAAATGTAGATGTAAGAATATCGATATATTTTTCTTGCCATTGAGGATGTAAACATATTTCTGGTTCATCAATACAAATCAGACAATTATCTTTTATCTTACTAGCAATTCCAAGAATACTTAAAATGATGCTCTGCTCACCCGAACTCGCATTCTTTATTGAAAAGTGAGAACCGTCTTTATTTGATCTAAGTTGAACGTCTTTCAACCTTACAACCCCAGCTTGGATGAGAAATAAAACATCTTCAGATTCTTCATGACCAATGCTTAGCCCATTTCGATTCATCATTAACTCAAATTTTGAGCTATAAAAAATACCATTAAGTACTTTATGCGCAACATCTTTTAGTTTAAGTACTTTTCTTTCATTAATTGTATCATCCTTATTGAGAAAAAAAGATTTATTAAACCTTCTAATATTAGTCCTGTTTCTACTTTCGAAAATCACAAACGGGTCTTCAAGTTGGGCTATTTCTTCTAAAAAACGGTTAGAGTTTGCCAATTGAAATTGCATCCAAATCTCATCATTATATCCAAGATAGTCTAATACTCTCCCTATTTCATAGGACTGCCTATCATCTTTAGATACACTTGATATGAGAGAGGCAATTATTTTTGCTAGATATGCAAGCCCAGTATTTTCACTGCGCAAATCTCTGATACCAAGATAGGTATAATGAGGAGTTCTATTAAATCTATTAATTGGAAACTTGTCAAAAGGACTTGTTGAGATACTAATAATCTCTTGTGGAAAGAAGTCATTATTCATTCGTAGAGAGTAATCATATTTTCTACGGTGAATAGACTCCTTAGAGACCTCAGTAATTAAATTACCAAGAAGAGTACTTTTTCCTGTTCCATTTTTACCAACTAGTATGGAAAAAACGTTTGAGTTTCCGAACAATTGATTGTTGTCGACTAGCTCTATTCTTCCATTCCTATTGTGAAACTCTTTTATCATTCCAATTTTGTTTATGCATTACAACAACCGAATAAGGTTAACGTTAACTATATTCGCGCTATGTGTTTACTCCAAATTTAATAATTCTATTGGACTTTTAATAGCTTTAATGTTATTTATAGCAACTTGTGTATAAATTTCAGTCGTTCTTGTGCTACTATGCCCTAATAGTACTTGGATGTAGCGTAGGTCTGTACCATTTTCAAGTAAATGAGTGGCAAAACTATGTCTTAACATATGCGGCGTAACATTTTTTCTTATCCCAGCCCTTTTCGTTGCCTTTTTAATTATTTGTAAAACACTGCTAGTACTGTATTGCTGATTGTTTTTGCCTTCAAATAAATAGGTCTTTGGTTTCCATGTTTTAAAGTAAGTTCTTAAATCAATTAATACAGATTGACTTAATATGGTTAGTCTGTCTTTATTCCCTTTTCCGTTTTTTACTGTAATTACCATGCGCTTACTGTCAATGTCTTCCGGTTTTAAATTTAATAGCTCACTTCTTCTTAAGCCTGCTGAATACAGTAAACTAACTATACATCTATGTTTTATATTGTTAGTGTTTTTTATAATAGATTGCACTTCTTCTAAACTGATTACTTTAGGCAGCATTTCTCGTTTTCGCGGTCGTTCAATGCTATAAAAACGGTTTGGCATTTGAAGAACCAATTCATAATAAAACTTTATACTATTAATCATTTGGTTAATATATGAATTGGATTTACCGTTTTGCACGAGCTGCTGCATGTACAATCTGATGTCATTCTCATCAATGGAGCTTAATTCAGTGTTCCTATAATGATTAATAAATTTTTCAAATAATTGAATATAGGTTTTGGCTGTATTCATGGCATACTGCTTCAATTCTAGTTTTAGTAAGTAATTCTCGGGGCAGGCTCTGTAATTAAGAATAGGTTTTCTTTTTCTAAAATCATTAACTGTAACAGGGGTGTTGTTAAGTTTAGATTTGGTTTTTGGAAAAAAATGTGCACCATTTACCCAAGCTATTCCTTTAAATACTTTAAATATGGTGGCTAAGTTAGCATGACTATTCTTAATGTATGCAATTCCAAATTGATTACTCCATCTGACATTTGGAAGGGTTTTTACAAATGTGTTGAGCGTTTTTTCTTGATGAAATTCAAGTCCAATTTGTTTTTCATTATGTATGAAAAAATGCTTTAGGGTAATCGTTTTATGTTTAATAAATGTACTCATAGTTTAAAGTTAAGTTAGTTTGCAGTTAACTAAAAGTATAATCGTATATTTATACGTATATTATACGAATAAATATACGGTTATGGGATTGTGTTTAGAATGTGAAAAAGAATTAAAAGGAAGGCAAGGGAAAAAATATTGCAATCAATATTGTAAATCTGCTTTTCAATATAAAAATAACAAAGCCAATGAGGATAACTTTTATACGGATGTGCTAAAGCAACTGCGCCTAAATCGTAAATTACTTAAACTCTATAATAAATCAGGTAAGTCAATCGTTAGAAAAAATGAGTTGTTAAAAGAAGGGTTTGACCCAAGCAGATTTACACATTATTGGAAAAATAATAAAGGGGATGTATACTTATTTTGCTTTGAATATGGTTTTTTGGAAAAGAAGGAAGGAGATAAGCTAAAATATGTACTTATTAAATGGCAAAACTATATGTCTTAAAAATTAGTTTTTGTGAAAATACTAAAAAGTAAAGCAGGTTAAACATACCAATTAATACTGTGTTTTTTAGTATAATTGATTAGTGATAGATAGTGTAATTAATAGATTATAAAGAGGTGTGTTTTTTGCTAAAATATAAATACTAACCGAAACCGATTTGTTTCGCAAAAATGAATTAAATTTGTGGCGTGATACCAAAAGAAACCATTGACGAAATTTTTCAAACTGCTCGAGTAGAGGAAGTGTTGGCTGATTTTGTACAAATGAAAAAATCTGGTTCAAATTACAAAGCAAAAAGTCCTTTTGTAGATGAAAAAACACCTTCATTTATGATTTCTCCAGCTAAACAAATATGGAAATGTTTTAGTTCAGGTAAAGGGGGAAATGTGGTTACCTTTTTAATGGAGGCGGAACACATGAGTTATCCTGAAGCGTTGCGTTGGTTAGCGGACAAGTACAATATCGAAATAAAAGAAGATAGACAGCGTACGCCTGAAGAAGTTCAAACTCAGTCTATTCGTGAAAACTTAGCAGTTGTTAATGAGTTTGCTAAAAATCATTTTTCTAGAAACTTAACAGAAAGTGAACAAGGTAAAGCTATTGGTTTATCTTACTTTTTGGAGCGTGGATTCAGAGAGGATACCATTAAAAAGTTTGATTTAGGATATTGTTTAGATGAATCTAAAGGGTTTACAGATGCCGCTTTGGCTAAAGGGTATAAATTAGACTATTTAGAAAAAGCGGGATTAACTAAATCAAAAGACGGCAGACAGTTTGATTTTTATAGAGGTAGGGTTATTTTTCCAATTCATTCTATTGCCGGTAAGGTGTTAGGTTTTGGAGGGAGAACATTAAAATCAGACAAGAAAATTGCAAAATATTACAATTCACCAGAAACTGAATTGTATAATAAAAGTAAAATTTTATATGGATTGTACTATGCAAAAAGTGCAATCATAAAATACGATACGTGCTACTTAGTTGAGGGGTATACGGATGTTATTTCAATGCATCAATCTGGTGTAGAGAATGTAGTAGCATCTTCAGGTACGTCTTTGACGGAAGGACAAATCAATTTAATAAAAAGATATTCTGATAATATTACCATTTTATTTGATGGGGATGCAGCAGGTATCAAAGCGTCATTTAGAGGTATTGACATGATTTTGTCTCACGGCATGAATGTTAAAGTGGTGTTGTTTCCTGATGGAGAGGATCCAGATTCTTATGCCAAAAGCCATTCTACGGAAGAGGTAAAAGCATATATTGAAGATAGTGCAAAAGATTTTATTGTATTTAAGTCTGATATTTTATTAAAAGATGCCGGTAATGATCCTATAAAAAAAGCTGGATTGATTGGGGATATTGTGAATTCAATTTCTTTAATTCCAGATTCAATTAAACAACAAGTTTATATTCAAGAGTGTTCAAAAATATTTGATATTAGCGAACAAGTTTTAATGACGGAGTTAGCTAAAAGTAAACAGCTGAAGCTTGAAAAGGAACAAAAGCAGGCCAGGTACAACAAACCAAGAGATCAGGTTAAAACAACCATAAAACCGCCGTCTAGGTTTTCAAAACCTCAAGCGCAAACTCAACAACAGTCATTTGATGAACCGCCACCAGAGGCATTAATTCCACTTGAATATTTAACAGATGCGGATCGTGCTAAATTAGACGAATACAATAAACAACAGCTTGAAGTTTCAAAACCTGTTGTGTTGGATCATCTCTATCATCAAGAGTTTGATGTGATTAGGATTTTATTAAATTATGGTACTTACCTTGTTAAAACAGTTTCTTTAGAAATAAATGAAAAAGGGAAGCAAGAAGAAAGGATAGTTGAAGTAGGAGTGATTGAATTTATTATTCATGAGATAGAGAAAGATGAGATAGAGTTTGAGAATGAAATGTTTCAGAATATTTATAATCAATATAAAAAAGGGTTTGAGGATGACACCTTTCATACTGAACAACATTTTACGCAACATCAAGATCTTGATATTTCAAAAATTGCTGTAGATATCTTAGCAGATACTAAAGAGTTAAGTTATAGACTTTGGGAAAAGTTTAAGGTTACTATTCCTTCGGAAGTAGATAATTTGGACAAAGCTGCAATTGATGTGATTTACTCTTTTAAAAGTAGTAGGGTAAAATCTGAAATTGAAAAAATTCAAGAACAAATAGCCTCAATGGATTATTCTGAAAATTTAGATGATATTTTAATATTAATGGCACAACAACAAAAATTTGAGAAAGTTAAGTTAGCGCTTTCTGAAAAATTAGGAAGAACTATTATATAAGTTATGTATATCTGGGACAACATATTGAATTATCCATTAATTGACACGGCAGGGTTTATTTTTGCACCAATTAATATTATAATTTTTCTAATTATTTTTTTAGTAGGAAAATTGTTCCTAAAATATTTGAAGCGCTATTTTAAAGTATTACATATTGACAATAAACAATTTACAATAGAAGGGCGTGAGTTTGCCTTATGGAAATTGATTAGACAATTTGTTTATTTTATCATGTTTTACATTTGCTTTAAATCCTTAAACATTAATAATCAGGAAATTAATTTTAGTAGCATTTTTGAATTTGATTTTATCAGAATAGGTGAATTTCATATTTCAGTATATCATTTATTTTTAGTAGTCGCTGTTTTATTTGTGGCTAAGTTGATTCTTAATTTTTTTAAAATTTTCTTTTTAAAACGAGTATCTAAACGTACTAATTTGGATAAAGGAACTGAATATGTTATTATTCAAATTGCTAAGTACATTATTTACACCATAGCCATTATTATTATTTTTAGAAGTCTAGGAGTAAAACTTGATTTAGTTTTAGGTGGTGCTGCTGCTTTATTAGTTGGTATTGGACTTGGTTTACAAGATATATTTAAAGATTTTATATCAGGTTTATTATTGTTGTTTGAAGGGACGACAAAGGTTGGTGATGTGGTAGAGATAGTTAGTACCAGTAAAAATGAAAATACTGTTGTTACCATTACAGAAATTAATTTAAGAACGTCAAAAGTTAAAACGCGTGAAGGTAAAACCTTAATATTACCTAATTCAATATTAACGCATCAATTAGTAAACAATTGGTCTTATGATGATACGTTAACTCGTTTTATGATTCCAATTGCTGTGGCTTACGATTCAGACGTAGATTTGGTTAAAGAAATATTGATTAAGTGCGCTAGTGAGCATCCCAAAGTAAAAAAAACAAAACCTGTTTTTGTCAGGTTATTAAATTTTGGTGATTTTGGCTTAGAAATGGATTTAGTGTTTTGGGCAGATCAAAATTTTGATATTGAAATTTATAAATCTGAGATTCGCTTTTCAATTGTAAACGAATTCAGAATTCATAATGTAGAAATTCCTTATCCACAGCAAGATATTCATTTAAAGTCGGGTAAACTAAATAGTTAAATTCGGTTACGTTAGGATTGTATGTATTAGTGTATGCTGATACACATCATAGTTAAATGCTGCTTTCAGCAGTATTTTTGTTCTTTATTTAAAAAACAAATATGAAACTCCTTTTGTCTGCTCTTTTAACTCCTATTTTTTATTTAGCATTTTTTTTAATTCTATTAATTTTTCACCCGATTCAGTTCATTACTCTGAAATTGTTTGGTAGAAATACGTATGATGCATCAGTCGCTGTTTTAAACTATTGTATTATACATACCCATTTCATAATGGGAAGTAGAATTAAATTTATTGATTTTAAACAAATTCCACAAACACAACCTTTAATTATTGTAGCCAATCATCAAGCTGTTTGGGACATGCCACCATTAATTTGGATGTTTAGAAAAAATCATTTAAAATTTATTGCAAAAAAAGAACTCTCTAAAGGGATCCCCAGTATTTCTTATAATTTAAAACATGGAGGTTCTGTAACTATTGATAGAGAGGATGGTTCTAATGCGATTAAAAAGATAATTAATTTTGCCAAACAAATTAATGAAGACAATTATGCCGTTTGTATTTTCCCAGAAGGCTCACGTTCTAAAAACGGAAAAGTAAAAGGGTTTAAATCCGGTGGATTAAAAACATTAGTGAAACAAATGCCAAATGCTTTAGTAGTACCAGTTGCCATAAAAGGAACTGGAGAATTGAATAACCACGGCAGTAAACTATTGAAATTTGGAGTAGACCTTAGCTATACATTTTTAGAGCCGGTTAAAATAAACATCAAAACCATTGATGATGAATTAAACCAAATTAGAGAAGGCATTAAAGCTATTGTGGAAAATTAGTTAATAATTGACTCTTGTTTTGTTTTCTAATTTTAAGAAAATTAGTTCTATTATGAATAGAATGGAGTCAGATATTAAGTATAAGTTTATTATTCGGTAGTAATGTGTTGTATTTTCGTAAATAAATAATCATATGAAAAAAGTTTACATTTTAGCCAGTATTTTAATATCAACAGCAGCTTTTGCACAACCAGTTTTGGAGCAAAATAACGTTGGAGCAGTAGCCGGAGATAGTTATATCTATTCACGAATAGTATGGGATGGTAATTCTGGACCAATCGGAGCTGATCAAACATGGGACTATAGTACTATTGTTACGACAACAACAACAGCTTTGGATTTTGTAAGTCCAAGTACATGTCCTTCACCTTCATCTTTTCCTACTGCAACAGTAGTAAGTAATTATGCTAATCAACAATATGTTTATCATGAATTCACTAATTCAGTATATGATAATGTTGGAATGTATGCAGGTGGTGTTGATATTCCATATACTGATTCGGAAAGAATACTAACTTTCCCGTTTACAATGGGAGATTCATATGTTGATCCTTTTGGAGGAGCATTTGTAAGTGGCGGAGTAACTTTTGTTAGAAGCGGAAATGTTACAGTAACAGCTGATGGATATGGAACTTTAATTTTGCCAAACGCAACAATTACAAATGTTTTAAGAGTGAAGGTTTCAGAAGATTATGGAGATGCAATTGGAGGTGTAGAAGCGTATCATTATAATACTGATATATACATGTTTTATAAGCCTGGTGTGAATACACCAGTTTTATCTTTGACTCATTATGCACAAGGTGGGAATGTAACTAATTATGGTAATTATATTGATGATGTATCTTTAATTGTGGAAGAGAATAAAACTGAAAAGTTATCAGTTTATCCAAATCCATTTTCTACTAGCTTTATAGTTAAAACGAATGCAAATGATGAAAAAATTGAAGTATTTGATGTTTTTGGTAATTTAGTGTCGACTGTAGAAATAAAAGACGAAAATAACACTGAAGTTTATTTACAAGATAAAGAAGCAGGAATATATATCGTTAGAATTTCATCTTCGACAGGAATTCGTGAAATGAAATTAATAAAAGAATAATTATTTATTTTTTAAAGGAGAAGTTGTTAAAACTTCTCCTTTAAAAAATTAGCAATGAAATACTTTACAATTGTTTAAACCTTGTGTGTAGCTCAGTGTTTGTGATTCTTCTTTTTGTGTCATTCTGTTCTCGATACAATTTTATTTTTTGTTACCACAAAAAATAAAACCACTCGAACTGACATTGACTTTTATATTTTGAAACTAGTCTCAAATCAATTTAGCTTCTCGTTTATTTTCCAAACAAAACACGTCAATCTTGTATCTAAAAGAGGAGCGGTCTTGTATTTTGTGTCTCTTTCTAAACCAATTTTTCTTTTAGAAATTTCCCTGTATAAGAGGCTTCACATTTTACTAAATCTTCAGGAGTTCCTTCAAACAATACAGTTCCGCCTAACTTTCCGCCTTCAGGTCCAATATCAATAATCCAATCTGCAGATTTTAAGACTTCCATATTGTGTTCAATAACTACAATACTATGCCCTAAAGCAATCAAGCGATTAAAAGCAATTAATAGTTTAGAAATATCATGAAAATGTAAACCAGTAGTTGGTTCATCAAATAAAAATAGAGTAGGGTGTACTTTAGCTTTAGATCCGCCGCCCTTTATTAAAAAGGATGCCAATTTAATTCGTTGTGCTTCTCCACCAGATAGCGTACTAGAAGATTGGCCTAATTTTAAATAGCCTAAACCTAAATCATAAAGAGGTTGAATGCGTTCTAAAATTTTAGCTTCAGTTTTATCTTCTACTTTAAAAAAATCAACGGCATCTTCTACAGACATATTTAAAATGTCGTTAATTGATTTTGACTTATATTCAATTTCTAAAGTTTCGGCTTTATAACGTTTTCCTTTACATTCATCACATTGTAATTTGACGTCAGCCATAAATTGCATGGTGATTGTAATTTCGCCTTCACCTTTACATTCCTCACATCTTCCACCAGGTACATTATATGAAAAATGGCCAGGTTTTAAACCTCTAATTTTTGAAGACTGTTGTTTAGCAAATAAATCTCTGATGTAATCAAAGGCTTTAACGTAGGTTGCAGGATTACTTCTAGATGATCGTCCAATTGGATTTTGATCAATAAGTTCAACCTCCTCAATTGAGGTAATATCTCCACTTAATTTTGTAAATTTTCCAATTTTGTTTGAACTTAAACCTAATTTCTTTTGTAAAGCAGGAGCAAAAATTTGTTTTACTAATGTAGATTTTCCACTTCCTGAAACACCAGACACACAAACTAAACCATTTAAAGGAATAGCAACGGTAACGTTTTTTAAATTATTCTCTTGAGCACCTTCGATCGTTATCTTATTTTTTAAAGATCTTCTTCTGGCAGGAACTTCAATTTTTAATGTTTCCGTTAAGTATTGAGCTGTTAAACTACGTTTGGCTTTTTTCAAATCTTTGTATTCACCAAAAAAGACAACTTCTCCACCATTAATTCCAGCTTCTGGACCAATATCTAATATTTGGTCAGCAGCTTTCATGATGTCTTCTTCATGCTCAACCACAATAACAGTATTTCCAATTTTTTTCAAGTTTTGTAAAATACCAATTAATCGATCTGTATCTCTCGGGTGTAATCCAATGGAAGGTTCATCTAAAATGTACATTGATCCAACTAAACTGCTTCCTAATGAATTGGCCAAGTTTATTCGCTGTGATTCTCCTCCGGACAAACTTCCCGATTGCCTATTTAACGATAAATACCCTAAACCAACTTCAGTTAAATACGTTAAACGATTGTCAATTTCTTTTAATAGTCTTTCGGCTATTTGTTCTTGGTATTTATCTAAGGTAATGTTTTGAAAAAACACTAATAACTCATCCACTGGCTTTAACAGTAAATCACTAATGTTGTGACCGTCTATTTTTACATTATTAGTTTCAACTCTTAAGCGTGTTCCTCTACAATGTGGACATTTTGTTTTACCCCTGTAACGAGATAACATCACACGGTAATGTATTTTATAAGTATTTGCACTCAATAATTTAAAGAAATCCCACAAACCGTCAAATTCAGCGCAACCATTCCAAAGCATGTAAGTAAACTTTTCATCTAACTCTTGAATTGGTTTGTGAATGGGAAATTTGGTTTTAGCAGCTGAATAAATAATGGCTTGTTTCCATTTACTCATTTTTTCACCACGCCAAGGAATCACAGCATCATCAAATAATGATTTTGATTTATCAGGAATCACTAACTCTTCATCAATTCCAATCATTGTCCCAAAACCTTCACAACTTTTACAGGCGCCATAAGGATTATTAAAGGTGAAAAAATTAATAGATGGTTCAATAAATTCAACTCCATTTTCTTCAAATTTGTTAGAAAATAACTTTTTAGTGTCATCTGATAGTCTATAAACAAAAGATTCTCCAAAGCCTTCATAGAAGGCTGTTTGAATCGAGTCGCCTAAACGAGAATCATAATTCTCGTCATTCTCCGTATGTTTTAATCTATCAATAAGAATAAAACTTTCATCTAAAACATATTGATCTTCTTTCAATTCGTCCAAATTAAAAGAGTCATTATTTATTAACACTTTTGAATACCCTTGTGATATTAATATCTCAATTGATTTTTTTACCGTTCTACCTTCCACAATTTTCCAAGGGCTTAAAATCATAAAACGCTCACCCACTTCAAATGTATTAATGAAGTTAACTACATCTGTTACTGAATGTTTTTTAATTTCCTTTCCTGAAGTAGGGGAGTACGTTTTACCAATTCTGGCATAAAGCACTTTTAAATAATCAAAAATTTCAGTCACAGTTCCAACTGTAGAACGTGGGTTATTTGATATTACTTTTTGTTCAATGGCAATGGCAGGGGAAATACCTTTAATATAATCTACATCAGGCTTGTCTAATTTACCTAAAAACTGACGGGCGTAAGATGATAAACTTTCAACATAACGTCTTTGTCCCTCTGCAAACAAAGTATGAAATACTAAGGAAGACTTTCCCGAACCAGATAAGCCCGTAATAACAATAAATTGATTGTGAGGAATAGTGACATCAATATTTTTTAAATTGTGTACTCTTGCTCCCTTTATTTCAATTTGCTTATTTTGTCCCATCAGATTATCATTTTGGGATAAAGATAATACACCAAGTTGGATTTTTCAACTCTCAAAAGACATTTCAAACACAATTATTAGTTTGGTCAAATGAGTTACAAAGTTTTCATCAATTTCATTATTTTTTCTTCTTTCAAAGTATTTAATTATGAATTTAAGACCTTTCTCTCCTAACAGGTTTCTTTCAGATGCTCACTTAACCTGTTAGGTGTATATAGTATAAGATTTCATGTAAATTAATACCAATCAATTTACAAAGTTTTCATCAATTTCATTATTTTTTCTTCTTTCAAAGTATTTAATTATGAATTTAAGACCTTTCTCTCCTAACAGGTTTATTTCCGGTGCTCACTTAACCTGTTAGGTGTGCATAGTATAAGGTTTCATCCAAATTAATACCAATCAATTTACAAAGTTTTCATCAATTTCATTATTTTTTATTCTTTCAAAGTATTTAATTATGTATTTAAGACCTTTCTCTCCTGACAGGTTTCTTTCCGGTGCTCGCTTAACCTGTTAGGTGTATATAGTATAAGATTTCATGTAAATTAATACCAATCAATTTACAAAGTTTTCATCAATTTCATTATTTTTTCTTCTTTCAAAGTATTTAATTATGAATTTAAGACCTTTCTCTCCTAACAGGTTTCTTTCCGGTGCTCACTTAACCTGTTAGGTGTGCATAGTATAAGGTTTCATCCAAATTAATGCCAATCAATTTACAAAGTTTTCATCAATTTCATTATTTTTTCTTCTTTCAAAGTATTTAATTATGAATTTAAGACCTTTCTCTGCTAACAGGTTTCTTTCCGGTGCTCGCTTAACCTGTTAGGTGAGCATAGTATAAGGTTTCATCCAAATTAATATCATTAATTTATAAAGTTTTCATTAATTCCATTGCTTGTTCAGCATAAAATCCAGTTTCACTTATAATGGTTTCTAAATCTGATTGTGCCGATTTAAGTTGACCCAATTTGAGTTTTGTTTTAGCTTTATACCATAAAGCTTCCTCATAAAAAGGAGTGTCATCTAAAATAGTTATAGATTCAAAATTATTCAAGGCAAATTGAAATCTTCCTAAGTTGTAATTTGACAATCCACCATAAAACAAAGCGTTCAAATCATTTTTGTATTGACCAGCAATGACATCAAAGCGTTTTAAAGCATTTCTGTATTTTGCTTTTGAAAAATACCACATACTTTCCTCTAAATAGTCCATATAAGAAACGCTTACAATTTTCTCTGCAAACTCGGATTGACTCTGTGTAGATTCGTCTTCATAATTTGCCCCTACACCACTAAATACATACGTAGTTTTCGCAATCGATTTTTCTCTGTTTTCATTGCGTCTGTAATCAACTACAGCTAAATCGTAATAATACGTAAACGGATAATTTGTTCTTACTTTCGTTATCGTTTGAATGATGTCTTCATCAATTTCATCATCATCATTAATACTAATTTCAACTATTTCTATCGTGAAGTCTTTTTCGATTTCAGTTTCAGGTTCACTTGCATCAATCACTTCAATTGGTCGATTCACATTTTTTTCAGCTAAAATAGTTGAAGTAATTTCATCTTGTTTATCAATAACATGTAATGACTCTATTTCGATAGGTAAAACTTCTATTTCTTTTGAAGGTTCAGCTAATTCTTGAACAACTAGTTGCACAGGTTCTGGTTGTAATTGATTTGTTTTCCATAAAATTCCACCAATTAATAAAAGGGAAATTAATGTAATGCTAATGATGTAGTATTTTGGTGAAGAATTAGCTTTTAGATGAGTATTAAAGTAAGTAACCGAGTTTGGTGTAGTCGAAAATCCATCTACTGCATCTTGTAAAAAAGAATTGTCTTCCATTTCTTTTTCAAACGTGTTTTTTTCAGAAGCGGTCATATCTCCTGAAAGGTAGTTTTCGATTTTATCGAAACTATTGCTGTTATGATTTGAAGATGTGCTCATTTTCTAAAATTAATTTTAAATTTCGTTTACCATTTTGAATATAACTCTTTACTTTTTTTAAATCAAATCCTGTTGCAGTCACAATCTCATCATAGCACTTCCCTTTTAAGTAAAATAATTGAATACATTCTTGTTGTTGATCCTTTAATTGAACGATTGCGTTTTCCAAAGTGATGTACTTCTGTTCTTTAAGGACTACATCTTTTAGCTGTTGAGAAGAGTCGTCAGCTTTAAATAGTAGAGCCATTTCAACATCAGCTGTTATTCTATTTGTTTTACGTAATTTCATTAAACATTCATTTTTAATAATAGTATATAACCAATTTTTAAGATTTTTAATATCACTTTTAATGATTTTTGAATCTAGTTTCTCAAAAACAAGCATTAAAATATCTTCAGCTTCTTCTTTGCTTTTTAAATATTTTAAGCTAACACCAAACATTAAGTGTGAATAGCGCTTATAAAGTTCTCCCATAGCCATTTTACGCTTCCCTGACTTAACCTCTTCTATGAGTTCAATATCAGTTAGGTTTGCAATATGTTTTCTAGCGAAAAGGTTTAACAGCATTCAGTTTTGGTTGTCTTTTATTTCCGATAACAATCGGTTGGTTTGTTATTAGATGAGTATTGTTTAAGTATTCCATAAAAATAGTCTAATTTTTTTAATTTTGACAGTTATCAATTTTGATTACGGCTTGAATTTTAATAATAGAAGGTTTTATTGAAAATTTAGGGCAAAAAAAAACGACTTAGCGTAAACTAAGTCGGTTAATTTAAATCGGTATAATTTCTAATTCATTGCTTGCAATTTTTCAACTACTTTTTGAGTCGATCTAGTCAAGTCATTTATGTCAAGTTGACCAACTGAAATAGGCTGGCCTATATTAATTTTAACAGTTCCTCTATTGAATTTAGTGTTAGTATTAGTTGGCCAGATATCACTTGTTCCTTTTAGAGAAACAGGTAAAATATCTACGCCAGATTTTAGTGCCAAACTAAACCCACCTTTTTTAAATTTCTTAATAATTTTAGTTTCACTAACGGTACCTTCAGGAAATATTAAGACTGTTTTTCCATTTTTTATTAGTAACGCTGCTTCATCTAAACTTTTACTGGCCGCTCTTGTGTTTTCTCTATTAATAAATATCATACCAGTGGCACGCATATACCAACCAATAAAAGGTGCTTTCTTTAATTGGTGTTTACCAATAAAGTGTAGGTTTAAAGGCAATACTCTAAACAGTGTAGGGATGTCTAAATAAGATAAATGATTACAAACTACTATGTATGTCTTGTTTTTATCAATATGTTCTAAGCCGTTGAATTCTGTTTTTGTTTTTGCGAGCCATAAAATAACAGGAGACCAGACTGTTCTGGCCATAATTAATGGCGTCTTTTTACTGAATGTAAGTAATAAAACAATCAATGATGTGGAAATACACACCATTGACCAAATAACCATTAAAGTTATTCTCATGTTAAGCTAGTCTTTTTTTGTTCTAAACTTTTAAGCATTAACTCTTTTGCTTCCATAACATTTCTTGAGTCTTTAATGTGCTTAGGAACTGGTTTTAAATCCCATACTAAACCAACCCAAGACAATATTTTAAGAACATAATACGTAATGTCAATTTCCCACCAATAAAATCCTTGTCTCACTGTATTCATATAATAATGATGATTATTATGCCATCCTTCTCCTAGTGTAATTAAAGCTAATAATAAATTATTTCTAGATTCGTCATTACTTTCATACCTTTTATTACCAAACATATGCATTAAAGAGTTGATCGAGAATGTACCATGAAACAATAGTACTGTACTTAAAAAGAAGCCAATAACTAAAGTAGAAACACCATTAGAAAAAATAGCAGAGATTGATAGTTCTGCATCTGGTGTATTTATGTAGCCACCAAATATGTAAATGCCAACCAATAAAATTGCTGGTGGAATTAAATGATACTTATTAAGCCATACTAATTCGGGAAATTTTGCATAATCCTTAATTAAATTAAATTTTGTTTCCTTATAATCAGGTCCTAGTATCCAGCCAACGTGTGAATAATAGAAACCGTATATTTTTTTGGAATGCGGATCTTTTGGAGTATCACTATACTTATGGTGAACTCTATGGTTTGCAGCCCAATGCAAAATACCTTTTTGTACGGAAGACTGTGCACCAAATGCCATGAAAAATTGAAATGCTCTTGATGTTTTGTAGGTAGCGTGACTAAAAAGTCTGTGATACGCACCTGTTACAAAAAACATTCTAATGAAATATAGTGATATACAAATCATCCAATCTGAAAATGTAACATGTATATTTGGTAAGAACGCTAGTAATGGCGCAAAATGCATAAGGATAAACCCTTTTTGACCCCAGTAATCGATTTTACCTCTTTCTTGCTTTTCCATGTTTGCTACTTTTGACATATCTTTAGTTTTTTGCAAAGATAAACTAAGTTGTCAAAAGTTCAACAAGAGTTATGCGTGAATAGTATATTTGAATAGAAAATTGGGTGTGTTGTAAATGTAATTGGTTTAAAATTAAGGTTTAACGTTTGTTATCTGTCGATAAACATGATTTTTATCAAACAATTTTTTTGTTAAATTTGTATAAAATTTATTATCATGAAGTATTTAATCAACTTTTTACTATTCATTTTTCTTTATTCATGTCTTCAAACATCAAGTTCTGTTGGTGTAAGTACACCAAAGATAAAGGAAAAATTAATAGTTGTAGAATATACTGTGAGTCCTAGAACAGGTAAAATTGATTTCTTTTGGAAGGATGATGATGGAAATGTTTTTGGGAATGCTAAAATATTAAAGCAATATATGTCGTCGCAAGGTCGTAAATTAGAATTTTCAGTTAATGGAGGAATGTATTTAAAAGATCAATCTCCTCAAGGTTTGTATATTGAAAATGGATTAGTCAAAAATAGATTAGATACAATTCAATCTGCTTATGGAAATTTTTATATGCAGCCGAATGGTGTGTTTTATATAACTAATACTAATGAAGCAAAAATTTGTGAGTCAGTTGATTTTAGTGAGGAAAATATTAAGTATGCAACTCAATCAGGACCTATGCTTTTGATGAATGGAAATTTGCATTATAAATTTCAAAAGAATTCGTCTTCTAAATTTATTAGGAATGGTGTTGGTATTCTGTCAAATGGTGATGTGTTATTTCTAATGTCTAAAGAGACAATAAATTTTTACGATTTTGCAATGCTATTTAAGGATAAGGGGTGTACAAATGCATTATATCTTGATGGATTTGTTTCAAGAACGTATTTACCTTCTAAAAAATGGACTCAAGAAGATGGTAACTTTGGGGTTATGATTGGTGTGACAAAAACATTAGATTAAAACCAATCTTGTTTAATATTTGGATTATCTTTGTTATCAATAAAATGAAAACTGTTTTAGCGTTTAAATAAAAAATAAATGAAGTACTATAATAATATAATGGAAACTGTTGGTAATACACCATTAGTAAAATTAAATAGTGTAATTAAAGGGTGTAAAGCAACTGTTTTAGCAAAAATTGAAACCGTTAACCCTGGTAATTCTATTAAAGATAGAATGGCAATGAAGATGATTGAGGATGCAGAAACACAAGGTTTAATTAAACCAGGTGCCACAATTATTGAAGGTACTTCTGGGAATACAGGTATGGGCTTAGCGTTAGGCTGTATTTTAAAAGGATATAATTTAATTTGTGTATTATCTGATAAGCAGTCAAAAGAAAAAATGGACATATTAAGAGCTGTTGGTGCTGAAGTTGTAGTTTGTCCTACCAATGTAGAACCAGAAGATCCACGTTCTTATTATTCAGTATCTAAAAGATTAGCGAAAGAAACTCCTAACTCATGGTACGTAAATCAATATGATAACCCGTCAAATGCTTTAGCACATTATGAGCAAACTGGTCCTGAAATTTGGGAACAAACTGAAGGCGAGATTACTCATTTATTAGTTGGTGTTGGTACTGGTGGAACTATTTCAGGAACAGGAAAATACTTGAAAGAACAAAATCCGAAAATTAAAAATATAGGTATTGACACGTATGGTTCAGTTTTTAAAAAATATCATGAAACAGGTATCTTTGATGAAAATGAAATCTATTCATATATTACTGAAGGAATTGGTGAAGATATATTGCCGAAAAATGTTGATTTTTCAATAATCGATCACTTTGAAAAAGTGACGGATAAAGATGCTGCAGTAATGACAAGAAGAATTGCTCGTGAAGAGGGAATTTTTGTTGGTAATTCTGCCGGTTCTGCAATTGCTGGTTTAATGCAAATTAAAGATCAATTTACTGAGGATGATGTTATCGTTGTAATTTTCCATGATCACGGAAGTCGTTATGTTGGTAAAATGTTCAATGACGATTGGATGCGTGAAAGAGGGTTTTTAGATGTTGAACATAAAACCGCAAATGATTTAATTGCAAATCATATTGATAAAGGCTTAATTCAATGTGCATCTGAAGAGTTAGTATCACATGCTATTGCTAAAATGAAAGATTATAGTATTTCTCAAATCCCAATAGCTAGAGATGGTGGTTTTGTTGGACATGTTGATGATACTAAATTATTTCAGCAATTATTAGATAAGCCAGAATTATTAGATACACCTTTAGAAAGTGTAATGCAAAAAGCGCTACCAATTGTTAAAGAAGACACTAAAATTGATGATATCAAAGGGTTAATTAATCAAGAAACACCAGCTGTATTAGTGGAGTTGAAAAATGGTAAATTTAATATAATTACAAGATATGATATGATTAATGCTTTATAATATCGACAAGACAATTATAATAAAAGATCAATTAAATAATGCTATCCGTTTAGACAATGTGCCTAAACGGATAGTATCTTTAGTGCCTTCTCAAACTGAATTTTTACATGAAATTGGTTTGGGGAAAGAAGTGGTCGGTATTACAAAGTTTTGTATTCATCCAAATGACTGGTTTAAATCTAAAACTAGAGTAGGGGGTACAAAAACTGTGAACTTTGATAAAATTAAGGAATTGCAACCTGATTTGATTATTGCGAACAAAGAAGAGAATACACAGTCTGAAATTGAAGCATTACAAAAATTATATACTGTATACGTAAGTGATATTTTTTCTTTGGAAGATAATTATCAAATGATGAAGGATATTGGAGTAATGACCAATAAAGAAATTGAAACAAAGAGATTAGTTTCAAACATTAAAGCAAACTTTGAAGGATTAAAGCAATTAAATAAAAGAGTGCTATACCTGATATGGAGAAAACCATACATGGTCGCGGGACAAAATACATTCATTAATCATATTCTTAATAAATGTGGATTTAAAAATGGGTTTGAAGGTGAAAAAAGTAGATATGATGAAATAAATTCTGAAGAAATAAAGAGTTTGAATTTAGATTATATATTTTTAAGTTCAGAACCTTATCCTTTTAAAGAAAAACATATTGCTGAGCTGGAGAGAATCACAAATGCAAAAGTGGTTTTAGTAGATGGGGAAATGTTTTCATGGTATGGTAGTCGATTAATTAAATTTAAAGACTATTTAGAAAATGAATTAGTAAAAAAAATTCTTTAAAAGTTACTTTCAAATACTTTTCGCCAACCTTTCCAAATACCAACTTCTCCAATAGTTTCGTTATGCCATAGAGGGCAAAAAGTACCACCTACGTTTTTTACTTCTGCTTTAAGATTTTGAATTACTTTAATACTATCACCAGTTGAAAGGTCTAAATATTGATTCAAAGTTCCATCCATATAGGTAATCGGATGAACTATCAAATCAGTTATTGTATTAGATGTCAAATCAAAAAATGGATAGCTAAAACAAGTACCTGATCTAAACCCGTAACCATCAGCAAACCCCATGGAGTAGTCTTCAGTAATACCAATTGAGTTTAAAAGTTGGTAAGATTCAGGGATATCTAACTTTAAAAAGTGTTGTCTACTTTTTGTGGTTTTTACATCAATAATAGTGTTTAGCCTATTAATTTCATTCCCCACTTTTGTTATATTTAAATATGAGTTATAGGAAGGGTGAATTCCAATTGAGCACGTTTTATTTAAGTCAATAATTAATAGCTTTAAATTTTCATGTTTCCAATTGATGTTTTTATCAAATTCCCCCCAATCACCTAATAAAAAAAAACAACTAGTTTTATGTTTTTTAGATATCTCTTTTATAAGTGAATAGGTATCAAACGGATCTTGTTTTTTACCGAACCTTATTTTAAACTTGTTAATTATAGATTTGCCTTTTAATACGTCTTTAATGTCACTGGCTGTTGATCTGAAAAAGCCTTTATTTTTTATGGCCCATGCACTATCGATATCAAAAGTGATATGAATTTTAAAATTGGATTGAATCCCAGCGTAATCTATATTTAGTTCTTTCCAAAGTTGTTTGACTAGAATATCAGCATTAGGTTTATGTAATCTTTTGTTGGTGTTTAAAAATGAATGCTTAGCAGAAAAGCGTTGATGGTTATCTTTCTCTTTTATCAAATACTCTTCATAACAAGTCAGCATGTAAAAAATAGCCGAAAAAATGTCATTGATACCATTAATAAACCAAGAGTTATCCTTATACTCTAATTTAGATAAAGTTTTAATTTCTGTCTCAAATAATAAAGGGGTAGGTTTAATTTGAAGTGAATCAGGAATATCTACATTAGAGTAATTAATTTTTTTGCCTTCTTTTTTTATAAATTCAGACTGAGAACTCAAAACAATATAATCTACACCTTTTGATTTAAAACAAAAGTCTAATACAAAAGTTAAAGGTTCCGAATAGGAAGGAGAATATATGTAAATCACGAAACAAAGATAATTAAGAAATCATATTATTATCAGCAAAACTGTAATAATCGTTGTCTGTAATAATTAGATGATCAAGAATTGTAATGTCAATTAGTTTTGAAAAATCAATTAATTTTTTAGTCAACGTAATATCCGATTGACTTGGTTTTAGTGTTCCAGATGGGTGATTATGGCATAAAATTAGGGCGGAAGCATTGTTTAGTAATGCATTTTTAAAAATAACCTTCCCATCTACCGTAGTTTGACTGATTCCTCCTTTTGAAATAAATATTGATTTTAAAATTCTATTTGCCCTATTTAGTATGATAACGTGAAACTCTTCATGAGATAAATCTTCAAATATATGTTTGATAAATTGATAAGCAGTAACTGATGATTTTATAACAGGAAATGAATCAAGTTCAGTGTCTTTTCTACGCCTTCCAAGTTCTAGAGCTGCAATAATGCTAATCGCTTTTGCTTCTCCAATCCCCTTGAATTGTGTTAAATCTGAAAAGTTTTTTTTTGCTAATATGTTTATGTTGTTATTTGAGTCTTTGAGTATATCTTGTGATAATTGTATAGCCGATTTGTCTTTATTACCTGAACCGATTAAAATGGCTAGTATCTCAGCGTTAGAAAGAGATGTTCTACCATGTTGTAGTAGTTTTTCTCTAGGACGATCATCTAAGGCTAGGTTTTTTATAGGAATGTAATTTGACATTTATTAAATAATGAAATTATAATTTTAAGCAATATATAAAAAAAACAAAATAAATGACTTAGAATCCATTTATTTTAGTAATATTTGGTGGGATAATACCCAATAATCGAAAAAAAATATGAGAAAAATTATTTTAACATTTTCTCTGCCACTTTTTTTAATGTCCTGTGGTGGAGATAGTATAGATGTAGATTCTAATCCTATTGCCAAAGATGAAATAACGAATATTGATGAGACTTTGATTGATTTAGAAACGGATATGAGTACTGCAATAGGTGGAAAGATTTTTAGCATTCCTTCGCCTATTCAAATGTCTATACTATTAAAGGAAGAGATTGGAATATTTAATAGTGAAATGATTACGGATCCAAGTGTAATTTCAAAATACTCTACCACTCATAAAAAAGCGTTAAACATGGGGGTTTATGGAGCGGATTTAGGGTATGCTACTATTTTTGAAAATAATACTACAGCTGTTTCTTATTTAGCGACAATTGAAAGTTTAGCGGAAGATTTAAGTATTTCTGGTGCTTTTGACGAAAGCTTAATGAATAGATTTATTGACAATGGAAATAACCAAGACTCTATGCTTGTTATTATGTCTGATGCATATAGGTCAGGGGATGAATTCTTAAAAAACAACAAACAACATGATGTTGCAACTTTAATCTTAACAGGTGGATGGATTGAATCATTATATTTTGCAACTGCATCTTATCCTTATAAAAGTAGCCAAGAAATAGCGAATAGAATTGGTGAGCAAAGAAGTTCGTTGTTAAATATTATTGAATTATTAGAATTACACAATACAGAAGACTACTATACAGAATTAATTGGTATGTTAAAAGATCTGAAAGTAGATTTTGATTTGATTGAGTATTCTTACAAATACGTTAAACCTAAAACTAATATTGAAGAGGGGATTACACATGTGAAAAGTAAAACTTCAGTGGTTATAAAAGAAGACGTAATGGCAAGTATAATTGCTAAAGTTAAAGAAATTAGAGAAAATATTATAAGCTAAATTGAACACAATGAAAAAGATTTTAGGGATTTTATTAATAAGCTTATTTGTTAATTCATCATTCGCTCAGGAATGTGATTCACTCACCTCTATCTGTTATGAGTATTTAAAGAATGACAAAAAAAATAACAAAACATTTATATCAGATGGTCAGGTATATCAAGCTTTTGTTGATGTTGAGCAAATGGCAGAGTTTAAAGTGACTCTTTTTGGAGGTTCTTTGTACAGAATAGCGGCTACTGCAGGGGGAAGTGATAATTATGTCATATTTAGTGTATATGATAAAGATAGAAATCTACTTTTTACAAATGAAAACTTTGATAATAAACCGTATTGGGATTTTAAAATAAATAACACTATGGACTGTTTTGTTGAAGCAAAAATTGATATCGATAAAAAAGTGTCTGCATGTATAGTGGTTTTATTAGGTTTTCAAAGATGAACTAAATGAGTGAGAGAATTTTAAAAGCGTTAATGCAGCTTTTTGCAATTATAGCAAGAGTTGATGAACAAATTAATGCTGAAACTCCTGTCACTAAAGGTGCTGGTCGTAAAATTGTTGGAGAATTACTCTGGCAGGAATTAAACTCTGTAGATGTTCAGGAATATCTTAGCTTTTTTGATGAGTTTCTAATTTCTTATCAAGGAAAATCTAAGAAAAAAGACGGGAAAAGGAAAAGAACATCTGTACACTCAGTGAAAGTTCTTAGAATCTGTACTCAAATAAATAAAGAGTTAGCTCAGAAGCAAAAAATTATTGTTTTATTTAGAATATTAGAGTTTATTAATACTAATGATATTGTTCATCCACAAGAATTGGAATTTGCTGAAACTGTTGCAGATATCTTTAATATTTCATTAAGTGAATATAGAGAGATTCAGTCTTTTGTTACTAATGATTTAACAAGCGCAAAAGATTCTGATAATTTGCTATACATTACCAATCAAGAAGATTTTGAAAAGACTAAAGCTAAACATATTTTTTCACCAAACTTAAGCGGTGAGTTAAGAGTGATAAAAATAAAAAGTGTTAACGTTTATTTTTTAAAATATTTAGGAAAATCAAACTTAAATCTAAATGGGCAAAGTATTTTGCAAGGAAGGCACATTATATTAAATAATGGAAGCTCAATTAGATCTTCTAAAGTTAAACCGATTTATTATAGCGATATAATTGGCAAGTATTTATCTGATAAAACTAAGGCTAAAGTTGTATTCAAAACCGATAAAGTTGAATATGGATTTAAAGATGGGACATTAGGCCTTCATGAATTTAATTTTTGTGAAGAGTCTGGAAAGCTATTGGGAATAATGGGAGGATCTGGTGCTGGTAAATCTACACTTTTGAATGTCTTAAGTGGAAATTACGTACCTTCTAGTGGCTCTGTAACGATTAATAATATAGATATTCATCATCAAAAAGATGAGATTGAAGGTGTAATCGGATATGTTTCTCAAGCAGATTTGTTAATTGAAGAATTAACAGTGTTTGAAAACCTATACTTCAATGCTAAGTTGTGTTTTGGTAATTTGAATAAAAAGCAGATTGCTAAAAGAGTTTTATCTATGCTCGAATCTTTAGGGTTGTATGAAACTAAAGATTTAAAAGTCGGTAGCCCGTTAGAAAAAACAATTTCGGGAGGTCAACGAAAACGATTAAATATAGCACTTGAACTAATTCGAGAGCCGGCAGTGTTGTTTGTTGATGAACCAACATCTGGTTTATCTTCTCGAGATTCTGAAAATATAATGGATTTGCTTAAAGAATTGGCGCTTAAAGGAAAACTAATATTTGTTGTCATTCATCAACCATCTTCTGATATTTTTAAAATGTTTGATAAGTTATTAATTCTTGATCAAGGTGGGTATCCAATTTATAATGGAAATCCTGTGGATGCTGTGGTTTATTTCAAACAATTAATGAACCATGTTAATAGTAACGAAAGTGAATGTTCTGAATGTGGTAATGTAAACCCAGAGCAAATTTTTAATATCATAGAATCTAAAGTAGTAGATGAATATGGGCATTTAACCTCAGATAGAAAGGTTAAACCTAATGAATGGAATCAACATTATAAAGCTATATGTGAAGTAGAGGTTGAAATTATTGAAGAAAAAGGAGGTTTACCAGAGAGTATTTTTAAAACGCCAAAATTCTTAAAGCAATTTAAAATATATTTTTCTCGAGATGTGTTGTCAAAACTAACAAATAAGCAGTATGTCTTTATTAATTTATTTGAAGCTCCAGTTTTAGCAGCTGTATTAGCTTTCTTTTTGAAATTTTATAACGCAGATTCATTAACTGGTGAATATGTGTTTAGATTAAACCAAAATTTACCCTCTTATTTGTTTGTATCTGTGATTGTAGCCTTATTTATTGGTTTAACGGTTTCAGCTGAAGAAATTATTAAAGATAAAAAAATATTAAAAAGAGAATCTTTTTTGAACTTAAGTAAAGGGTCTTATATTTATTCTAAAATTCTAATAATGTTTATTATTTCTGCAATTCAAATGGTATTGTTTGTGTTGGTTGGAAATTTAATTCTTGAAATAAATGGAATGTGGTTTAATTACTGGTTAATATTGTTTTCTCTATCTTGTTTTGCAAACTTGTTAGGTTTAAATATTTCAGCTAGTTTTAACTCTGTTAAAGTAATATATATATTGATACCTATTTTAATTATACCTCAGTTATTATTTAGTGGTGTGATTGTTAAATTTGATAAATTAAATCCAATATTCAGTCAAGAGGACTCAGTTCCGTTTATCGGTAATATAATGGCTTCAAGATGGGCATATGAGGCGCTAGCTGTAACTCAGTTTAAAGAGAATAGTTTCAATTCGTTGTTTTATGATTACGAAAAGAATAAAAGCTTTGCGACCTGGAAAAAAGAGGCTTGGATTAAAACACTTGACTCTAAGTTAGATTATGTTAAAATTAATATTTCTAATCCTGAATTTAAAGAGAAAACGATTCAAGCACTATCAATCCTTAAGAGTGAACTTTTGAAGGAGTCAAAATTCGTGAATTCAAAATCTGAGATTGGCCAATGTCATAATTGTATTGAGAATTTAGAAATAACTAGATTTAACGAGCTTGTTTATGTTGAAGTTAATAGGTATTTAAATGAAGTACTCAAACCTCATTATAGGAGTGTTGTAGAAAAAAATAGAAAATTATTAAATGCGTATTGTACTAAAATTATTAACACGCATGGAAAAGAAGTATTTCTTAAAGAGAAAGATGAGAATTCGAATGATAGATTAAAGGATTTCGTAATAAATAAATTAGAAACAAAAAGATTAATCGAGAAAGATGGAAGATTGATACAGAAAAAGGATTTAATATACCTTGACCCTTATGATAAAGGCTTTTTTGAAGCACATTTTTACGCGCCACAAAAAAATATTTTCGGTAAATTTATTAGTACGTTTTGGGCGAATATTTCTGTTATTTGGTTGATGGTTATTGTGTTGGCTGTTGCCTTGTATTATGACCTGCTAACGAAAATATTAAATTTTTTGAAATTCTTTTCGCAAAATTAAAATTTAACAAATAAATGTAGTATATTTGCACTCCCGAAAGGGATAATTGCCAAATCCAATTCATTGGAAAGCACATGGTGGTTGTAGCTCAGTTGGTTAGAGCATCGGTTTGTGGTACCGAATGTCGTGGGTTCGAATCCCATCTTCCACCCGTATTGACGTAGACCCCTTGTTAAACAAGGGGTCTACTTGTTTACAAAGGTATTTGCGCCAAGTTTCGCCATAATCTATAGTCCTGAAAAAAAACTTATTAAATATAATTTTTGTTACGTAACGTATTTATTTATCCCGAGTTTCTTGTTAGATATCTAACGATTTCAAAGTTTAATATTTTCATCTCATCATGGTAAGTCAATCTTATCTTTTCATCATGTACGAGAGTAGAATTGAAATTTCTGTCAAGATGGAAAATATCAGAGTAATACATCATGAAAATGTTGACGGCTAAACTCTAATGTTAATTGGTTTTAGAGGTATAATATATCTACATAAAGTGAAATGATTCTCCTTCTTTCTTATTTTTCCTTATCAATGTTCTTAAATTCAATTTTGTATTGTGTTCCCGGAACATCTAATCTTTCTAAACTTCCTTCTAATTGTTCTATGAATATTTGAACCAATTCGGTACCCAAGCCCTTTGATTTTTCATTTTCCTTCAATCCTATGCCATCATCTCCAATAATCATTTCATATTTTATTCCTTCAAGGTGTTTTAAATGAACTATAATCTCACCTTTTGTTCTATTTTTAAATGCATGTTTTAAGGAGTTGGTAATTAGTTCGTTAATAATTAATCCCAAAGGAATTAAGGTTTTTATTCCTATATCAACATTTTCAACATCAATACTAAGCTTAATGTTTGTACCTACTTGATATTCATTAATTAATCCTTGCGTTAAGGTGATAAAATGGGTTTTAATATCGATATGTTTTAGATCTTCGGACCTGTACATTTGCTCATGAAGTCGTGCCATGGATAATATTCTATCCTGAGATTCTTCAAACATAGCTGTAATCTTTTCGTTTTCCACCTCGTAAGATTGGAGTTTTAATAGGCTAATTACTATTTGAAAGTTATTCTTCACCCTATGGTGAATCTCCTTCATCATGTACACTTTCTCCTCATTTTTCTTAATTAATTCCTCTTTTTGTTTTTCTAATACAACATTTTGCTCTCTAATTTTTTCAGTTATTTTATCCACTTCAATTTGAAGTTCTTTTTGTCTAAGTTTTATTTTTTTGGTTTGAAGCTGTACAATAGATCGCACGATATAAATAAATAATGTAAAATACAATGTATATGACCACCAAGTCCTATACCATGGAGGTAATACGGAGAAATGGTATTCGATGGGTGTACCCCATACTCCCCTTGGGCTTTGCGCCTTTAATAAAAATATATAATCACCTTCATAAATATTATTAAAAGTAACATATGTTTTCTTTATGATTGGGCTCCAACCATCATCTTGCCCCTTCAGCATGTATTGATAGTTTACCCGAAAATTACGATCCGTTTCTATTGCTAGGAAATCAAAAGTAATATGATTGAGTTTGTACGGTAAAACTAAGTTTTCTGGCAAAGGATAAAACTTTTTTATTCCATCAAAGGTAATTCCTTCAAGTCGCTGCTTTAAGGTGTCTCTTTGATTTTGTGAAAGAATTCCCCCATAAGTAATTGTTTCTTGCTGAGCTAATACCGTACTATCTTCTTTTGATAGATTATTTTTAACTAAATCATACCAACAAACACGCTCTCCCTTTATACTTACTTTTTGGATGACTAATTTTGGTGGGTCACGATCTTTATGTATTGCTCCGTACTCAAAACGAACCAACGCTGTTTTATCGCTACCTGTACCTGCCCACACTATACCTTTACTATCACAAAATATTGCTCCATTATTACTCCCACCATTTATATCTCTTACGGGGTAACCAGTAAACTCATTGTATACCTCTATACTATTATCCAAATCTCCATAAAGGATAATTCCCAGTCCCAAATTTGTTCCTACTATAATATTTCCTACTAGATCTTCTACTATTCCAGTTACCACATTATCTGGTAAACCATCTGTAGTATTTACTGTTAAAAAATTACTTTTTCCATTTTCGACTATATAAGGGGCACTAAGATCGCTTTCTTTTAATATACTAATTCCTCCACCATTAGTCCCGAACCAAAGATTACCCCTTTTATCTTCAGTAATACTTAAAACTATATTATTTGCAAGTCCATGCTCAGTGCTGTAAGTGGTAAAAGATTTTCCGTCATACTTACTTACCCCGCCTCCATTAGTCCCAAACCATAGATTACCGCTTTTATCTTGAATGATGCTTCTTACACTACTATGTGCTAACCCTTGTTCAGTGCCGTAAGTTGTAAAGGTTTTTCCGTCATATTTACTTACTCCGACTGAACTTCCGAACCAAAAGTTCCCATTTCTATCTTCAACAATAATGTAAATATTATTATGCGCAAGTCCTTGCTCAGTAGCATAGGTGGTAAAAGATTTTCCGTCATACATACTTACCCCATTACCATATGTTCCGAACCAAATATTACCTTTATTATCTTGAATGATACTTGAGACATCATTACTCGCCAACCCTAGCTCAGTAGTATAGGTGGTAAAAGATTTTCCGTCATATTTACTTACGCCACTTCCATAGGTACCAAACCATAGATTTCCCATTTTATCTTCAGCAATAGATAGTACCATATTATTGGCTAGGCCTTGTTCAATATTATACGAAATAAAGGATTTCCCACTATATTTACTTATGCCACCTCCATACGTACCAAACCACAGGTTTCCTTTTTTATCTTCTGTAATACTTAATACCATATTATTTGAGAGTCCTTGGTCAGTAATATAAGTTGTAAAGGATTTTCCATCATATTTACTCACCCCTCCTCCAAAAGTACCAAACCATAGATTTCCCATTTTGTCTTCAGTGATACTTCTAACGCTATATTTTGCCCATTCTTCTTCATGTCCAATAATTGTAAAGGATTTCCCATCATATTTACTTACTCCACCCTTTGATGTAGCAAACCATAGAATTCCCTTTTTATCTTCAGTGATGCTATAGATTGTGTTATTTGATAGCCCTTCTTCAATTCTAAATGTGGTAAATGATTCTCCATTATACCTACTCAATCCATCATAAGTACCAAACCAAATATTCCCTTTTTTATCTTCAAGAATACTTAAAACTACATTATTTGCAAGTCCTTGTTCCGTACTGTAAGTGGTAAAAAAAATACCATTGAACTTACTAACTCCACCTCCATAAGTAGCAAACCAAATATTCCCATTTTTATCTTCAAGAATACTCATAACTCTATTGTCCCCAAGTCCTTGAATACTGCTATAATTGGTAAAAGATTCCCCATTATATTTGCTTACGCCCCCAGAAGTACCGAACCATAAATTTCCAGCTTTATCCTCTAATGTACTTCTAACTATATTATTTATCAATCCTTGTCCGGTACTATATGTAGTAAAATATTTCCCATCGTACTTACTTATTCCACCTCCTGATGTGCCAAACCATAAATTACCGTAGCTATCACACAGTGCACTTTTGTCTCCAACACCTACGGCATCCATTGCTAAACCATCATCGGAATCAAAAGTGGTGAAAAAACCTGTTCCCTGTGCAAATCCTTGAGGTAGAAATTTTGTAATTGGAGTAGTAAAATCTTTTAAATGATTAATAGTTGGTTCATTGCCTGAGTTTTGGGCATTTAGAGAGCATGCTAATAGTAATAACACATAAAGATAAATTATCAGCTTTATGAGCTTAAAGGTTATTTCTTTTATTATATATTTAATGTATAATATCACCTAAATTATGTATCTATTTTATTTTGTTTCAATTAAAGATAAGAATATATCGACAAATAGCGAAATTTTATCGACTAAATAATTGTGCATCTAAAAATAGTTGTCTGTTATAAAAAATTATTAGACTTTTATGTTCTCCGTTAATCTTCTCGAATACACTTCTAAATTGTGTCCTCTGCACAATTTAACCTTTCAATGGCTCCTTTTAATTCTTTGATGAATAGTTGGTTCAATTCTGTACCCTCGCCCCTTTGTTATATCTAGTATTGTTGTGACTTTCTTTAAAGGTCCATAATTTATATTTTTATTATAGTATAATAATAATTTTAAGGCAATGCTAGTAGGGTTATTAAACTGGTATAACAACAAGAGTTCAGTCCTGATTATAAGTCTTAAATTGTGGGTAGAAGGTCTTTCAAACGTAAATTCGTAGCTTAATCTGGTGGTTTTCCAAGGAAAAGAGAAGTCTCTTCTGATAAAAGTACTTCAAAGTACCTTAAAAGATTTTAATGAGCGATTCACGAGTTCAAACCGTACATTTCAATCCTCAGATTCCTTTACAAAAGTAATGTAGATACTCTTCAATTAATCAGATTGATACATACTTAAAAAAGTTTTGGATTCATGGGTAGTGTAGAGTTTACAAAAGGAATTCCGACTATTTAACTTTTATAGTTTATCACTATTATTTGAATCATATTATCTTTTTCTTCTAATATCCAAATCAAAACATTTGGCGATACTTTCTAATTATTCAGAAACTTTGAAATTTAGCATGGATTAGCTATGTTTTATACTGGTTGTTTTTGACTTAAATACTTTTCATGTAATTTAGTTCGTATTTTACATCCTTCCGAAATATTATCTATTATTTGAAATAGTTCTTTTCTTTGGTTATCGGAAGAGAAAAATTTTCAGAATATTTCTTTAGTAACTCACAACTGTCAATTGTAGCAGTTGTTAGAATTTGTATTGTTGAGTTGTCTATTCGGATTTTGAAAAGTAACCATTTTCTGTAAAAGCTAAATCTTTATCTCTTTTGATAGATGTTAATTTTAAACTCTAGCTAGACGTAGTAGTACAATATTTTTTACTAATAGCTTGTAAATAAGATGTCAATTCTGTTATGAAGGAGTAGAAAGTTTCTTACATGTATATGGATAACAAATTTTTTAAAAAAAGTGAATTTTTTACATTATCTAAATAAAATATTTGTAACTTGATAATGAGAAAATTTTATCTAATGAAAGATCAAAACCAAAACTTATTTCAATCTAATACGAGCAGTTTTATAACAGCTGTTGGTCATAGTGAACATGTTGACGTTACTCTTGCGTGTGAAGAAATTATACAACAAATTGATAAACAACTGAATTATGAAGCTCCAAATGCTGGTATAGTTTATATGAACATAGATACAGATAGTAGCACCGTTCTAACAAAAATAAAAAATAAGTGGCCTGACATTGAATTAATAGGGTGTTCTTCTTGTGGAGGTTTTTCTACTATTCATGGTTATTCTGATGATATGATTGCATTAATGGTGTTTAAATCAGATGAAATTGATATAGTTGTAGGTATTGGGAGAGACGTAAGTAAAGGGGGAGAGCAGGCGTGTATTCAGGCCATTGAAGAGATAAATTCTAAAACTCATAAACCTATAAAATTATGTTTTACTCTACCTGAAAGTTTGAACGTAGCTGGTGATACAATAGTTGAGCATCTTCAGAAAAATCTAGATCAAGATACTTTAATTTTTGGAGGAACTGCTTCTGATAATTATACTTTTACCGAAACAAGTCAATTTTACAACAGTGAAATTCTACAAGATTCAGTTCCAATTATTGCTTTTGCTGGTGATTTAATTGTGTCTTCAGGCAGAGGTAGTGGGTGGTGCCCTATAGGTTCTGTTGGTGTCATCACAAAATCCGATTGTAATATTGTTTATGAAATAAATAATCAAAGTGCAGTTTTTTTTTATCAAGAGTTATTAGGGGGTAATTCAGAATTAACGGGAGAGTATTGCTTGGTGATATTAGATGATAATAATAATGAGCAACATTTTAGAGCTCCATTGATTTTTAATTATAATAATGGCTCTATCACATTTTCAGGGAACTTAGTTCAAGGGGCTAGAATCCAAATTACTTCGACAAATCGAGATCAAATATTAGAAGGATGTAATGAGTCTCTTAAAGAAGCGCTAGATACATTCCCTGCAAATGCTAAAATAGCCGGTTCGTTAATTGTCTCTTGTGCTTCAAGAAAAGTAATTTTAAGTACCAAAGCTAAAGAAGAGTTTAATCATTATAGATCCGTATTCAAAGGAGTTGTTCCAATGTTAGGATTCTATAGTTATGGTGAAATAGCTACCAGGAATAAACCAAATAAAAAGGTTGAGTTTTTAAATACTGCTTTTATCTCACTTCTTTTTGGGGTTGTAGACTGATTATATTATGAATAGTTCAAAAAATAAAAAATACGATTTAGCTTTCGATCAAAGGAAGAGTAGACGGTTAAAAGAAAAGTTGTTACTTATGGAAGCTTTGAAAGATAAATCGGATATTTTATATGTTAAAGTAGTTTCAGAACTTAAGAGGAATGAGCAGATACTACAAGAGACTATTATAGAGCTAGAAAAGCAACGTACAGAAAAGGAAATTTTATTGAAAGAAATTCATCATCGGGTTAAAAATAATCTTCAGATAGTAAGTACGCTTCTACGTTTTCAAGAGCGTGAAATAAAAGATTCTGTTATTATTGATAAATTGAAAGCTACTCGTGATCGTATAATGCTAATCGCTAAAATGCATGAAAATATGTATAAATCGATTGATCTAATTCATATAGATTTATATGTACACTTCGAAAAGGTTTTACCGCAACTTATAGATTCTTATACAGTCGGACAAGAAATTTCATTAGACCTACAAATAGCATCTGATATTAAACTTGGTATGAAAACAATTATACCGTTAGGATTACTGATCAACGAAATAATAACTAATTCCTGTAAATACGCATTTAAAGGTCGGAAGTTTGGGGAAATTGGTCTTTCTATACAATTAAAAGAAGATAATTTTTATGAATTAATTATTAAAGATAATGGAGTTGGATTTGAGACAACTTCAAAAAGTATCTCTCTCGGATCTCAATTGATAGAAATATTTGCTGAGCAACTTGGAGGCAACATAAAAAAGTATTTAAAAGGAGGTATTAAATATGTGCTTAATTTCAAATCAATTGATTAAGAGGAGGCTCGGTAATTTCAATTGTATCTTATTAAATTGTTAAATACATATAAGTAAATCTATATGAAGTTTTAAAAATAAAAATGGTTTAGAAAATTAGAAATCGTCAATAACTTCAATCTCCTTTTGTAGAGGTCTATACTCGAAAGGTTTATGTCAAGCCTATTTTGTAAAATTACTATAACCCATATGTTTGTTATAAAAAAACTAAAGGATATACTAATCAAAAAAGACAACGTATACACCCTCTTTAATTAAATAATAGTGTAGATCTCTGGGGATTTATGAAATAATTCATGTGAATGACCTCTTTTTTTTGTGCTTATGGTTTTCAATAACACAAGTTTTTTAACTTTGTATTTTAAATGTAATATGCAAATAGACCAACAAAGTAAAGTAGATTTAGAATTTGATTCAATTTGTGAAGTTTTGGTTGGGTTTTGTAAATCAACTAAAGCTAAAGAATTAGCATTAAATCTTAAATTTTTTCCTAATGTAGATTCATTGAAAAACGAATTTGAATTGCTAGAAGAAATTCAAACTATTCACTATGATAACAAGTTAAGCTTGCCTCATCCAAATTCAGAAGATATTGATGGTGCTCTAAAATTGTTAAGAATAGAAAATGGTGTACTTATTTTAGATGAATTAATAAAAATATACGCACTCTGTATTGGTACTAAAGATCTAATTAAATTTTCAAAGCAAAATAGAATAGAAGCGCCATTAATTTATGAGGCTTGTTCTCATATTGATAGTATTGATGAAGTACTTAAGATCATTAGAAATGTATTGAATGAAAAAGAACTTGGAATAAAAGATGATGCGTCAAAAGCATTATATGAAATAAGAAATCAACAAAGGTCAAATAGTAAAGAGCTAAATAAAAATTTCGAAAAAGCACTAAGAGAATATAGGTTAGAAGGTTTATTAGCTGATACTGAAGAAACTCATTTGGATAACAAAAGATTATTAACTGTACTTTCTCAATATAAGAAAAGAGTAAAAGGTCGAATTGTAGGGATAAGTGCTAAAGGTGTAGTTACCTATATTGAGCCTGAAGTTAATATTCAAATTAATAGAAACCAAGATCAATTAAGAATTCAAGAACAGCATGAGGTCTATATAATCCTAGAAAAAATAACTTTAGAATTACGTTCGCAAAGAAATAACTTAAAAGCATTTCAACGTTTATTAGTTAGGTTTGATGTGTATAATGCAAAAGTAAGATTCGCAGATATATATAATGGAATTAAACCTAAAATCAATAGGCATAAAAAAATGTATTGGGAAAATGCAACGCATCCTTTACTTAAAATTAAAAATTCAGAACTAGGTCTTAAAACAATTGGTCAAAATATTGAATTGGATGAGAGTACTAGGTTTTTGGTTATTTCGGGTCCTAATGCTGGGGGAAAGTCTATTACGCTTAAAACAGTGGGGCTTGTTCAAATGATGTTTCAATCAGGATTGTTTTTACCATTGAGTTCAAATAGTCAATGTTGTTGGTTTGATAATGTTTATTCTGATATAGGGGATAACCAGTCTATCGAAAATCAACTAAGTACATATAGCTATAGGATTAATAGAATGAAATTCTTTTTAGAAGCAGCTAATGAAAATACGCTATTGTTGTTAGATGAGTTCGGAAGTGGATCTGATCCGGAATTAGGTGGGGCGTTAGCAGAAGTATTTTATGAAGAACTGTACAAAAGAAATACATTCGCAGTTATTACAACTCATTATACAAATATTAAAATTTTAACTGCTACGCTATCAGAAGCAGTTAATGCATGTATGTTGTTTGATACTAAAAATTTGAAGCCACTTTATGAATTATCAGTAGGTCAACCTGGATCTTCTTTTACATTTGAAGTAGCACAATTTAATGGAATAACAACTGAATTGCTTAATAAAGCAAAGGTGAAAGTGTCTGAAAGTAAAATTAAAATTGATCAGCTCACAGTTGCACTTCAGCAAGAAAAATCTAAGTTTAAAAAAATTAATACGGAACAATATCAAGCTAATGCTAAAGCAAGGAGTAGAATAGCAGAATATGATAAAAAATTAGTAGCGCTTTCTAAAAAACAAATAACCCAAATTCAATTCTTTGAACAACAAAATAAATTTGTAAACACAGGTAGAAAGATATATGAGTTAATAAAAAAATTTAGAAAACACAAAACGAATAAATTGTTAAATGAGGCAGTTAAAAAAATCGTTGGAATAGAAAAATCGAAAGTATTGGAACTTGAAAAACCAGTAGTGTTTAATCAAAGCTTAAAAGCGCCTGAATTACCAGATGTTAAAGTTGAAGTAGAGGATATAAAAAAGATTGAAGAAGAATTAAAGACCGTTAAAGAAATAAAAAAGGTAAAAGCTATTACTATAGGGGATAGAGTGAGGTTTATTAATCAAACTAAAACGGGAGAGGTAATTGAAATAAATGGAAAAAAAGTAACAGTTATTATTGGTAACTTTACTTTTAATACAACTTTAAAAGAGTTAGAACACTTTGATACTATGCATTAGTTCTTAGTAGGAATAAAATACTGATTTTGTATTAATATAAGTAAATACTCGTTCATTAGTTAATGTGATATTTGGAGATATACCTCAAGAGGTAAGCAACGCCTTTCAGTTTTAAATAAGTATTACCAGAGTGTGAGTTGTTAGTTTTTCCCGATACAACTTGTGCGCTTGATTTACTAAATTTAATCAACTATCATAATTAGAAGCCTTTAATGAGTTCTATTGGTTAGGGGCTTGTTTTTTTATTATTTGAGTTTTTCCAAGATTCAAAATTACCATTCTCAATTTGAACTTGGGCAATTAATAATTGACTTGATAATAAGATTTGGTAAATATATGTTTAAACTTCATGTTGTTAAATTTTGAAGTAATTTGCAAAAGTAATATACATAATTGTATTATTTGAAGCTGAAACTCTGTTTTATTGTAATATTGTAGACTGTAAAGCCTATAGAAATACTAATTATTTAGAAGGTGGAAAGTAGTTACGGATTTAAATCAAAAATTAATGATTAGTTTAGTAATTATCAATTTTCCGTCTAAATTCATTAAATTTGTTAAAAAACAAAAAATGTTAAATACACTTCCCAATAATGCTAAGGTATTCATATTTCAATCTGATAGGAAATTAACGAGTTCGGATAAAGAAATAATTAATACAAAAATGAAATCTTTTCTAACAACTTGGGCAACTCATGGTGAAGAATTGACAGCAGAGTATACAATTCAAGATAATCTTTTTCTAATTGTAGGTAATGATGAAGGTAGGGTAGCTACTAGTGGTTGTTCTAAAGATAGTTTAACTCATGCTGTACAGTTTTTGGGTGAAAAGTTAAATATTGATTTTTTTAATAGATTGAGTATTGCATTTAAAACAAGCTCAGGTAATTTTGAATTGACAGATATGCTGAATTTTAAAAGTATGATGCAAAAAGATGAAATTACGCAAAATACAATTGTAGTAAACAATTTAATTGAATCTAAAAGTGATTTATTTAATAATTGGCAAGTTGAAGTTAAAGACAGCTGGCATAAAACATTGTCACCTATTTTATGATTAAATTGTTATGCATATTATTAATAGTTATACCGTTTAAACCTTTTGCACAGAGAGAAAATATTGATACACTCAATTTCAAAAGTGTAGTGTTAAGTAATTTAATTGCAAAAAAAATAAATTCAGAGCGTAAAAAAAAGAAGTTAGACTCACTTAGTTATAATAATGAGTTGAGTAGAATGACGTTGAATCATGTTCAGTATATGGCTGATAATAATGTTGTTGGTCATGAACAACAAAATAAACAAACCAATAATCTAGAGAAAAGGTTAATTTTTTTTGAAGGTAACAATAAGTTTATTGCTGAGAGTGTTGCTTCAATTGACTTGAGAAGCCTTATAGTTAAGTCAAAAGGTAGATTAGGTTATGATAAATTAGCAAAATTAATTTATGATAAATGGAAAAAATCGTCTTTTGATTATCAGCAAATTATTAATCAAAAGTATTATTATATAAATCAACAAATTGTACTTAAGAATGGGGTTTTGTATATATGTATAACTTTAGCTTCTAAGCCTTTTATTGAGTCTTATGATTATAATAAAGGTAAACGTATTTATGTAAAAAAAGCAAAGCCGTGTAGAAGTTGTAAAGCAGTACAAAAAAAAATCAATAGTGGTCTTGGACATGTCGGTTGGTACTCGGTTTCAAACGATTCTGTTTACTATTGGAATACTAAATATTATTACAAAGGGAAGCGTAGGAGGAATAATGTTAAGTTAATCTTTAATAAAAAAGGTACAGTAGCTATTGATGTTATTCACCATGAACAAATTAATTGTGACGGTAAATCCGCTTTTGATCGTTCTTTATATCATGATGGGTACTATATAGGTTATATAACTAAAAAGTCGTTAAAAAATAATATAAGTCGTTCTCAGAGTTTGATTCAAATTTATGTTGGGAAAATCCCAGCTTTTAAAGATACGTTTTTTCAAGTAGATTTAAATTATTCAAAAAAAAGGAAACCTTGCATGAATAATAGTATAATTTTTGTGAATCCTGACTTTTTTGAGCCTGCAGAGTATTTTGATTTCCCTGAGCCTGTTGTTAAGGAATCAAACCAGATAGTAATTAAAGATTCCTTAGTTGTAAAAGTGCCATTTAAAAGAAATCAAACAAATGAAAATATTAAAGTTTTTGATCCTTTGGTTAATGCACTTGATAGTATTACTAAAGAGAATCATATTGTTAAAACAATCTATTATACAGGAATAGCTTCAATTGAAGGTAATGAAAAAAATAATAAAAAATTAATTAATAAAAGAGGAGCCTTAATTAAAGATTATCTTTTTAAGTTTTATCCTAAAATTGAATTCAAAAGTCAATTCTATGAAAATTTTGATGACTTTAGAGATGGATTAAGTATAATTGGTTATTCTGATGTTGCAAAACTTAATAATAGTGAATTAAGAAGTTGGACAAATCTAAATAGAGATGAAAAAAAAATTTCGGAACTCTTAAATTCAACAAGACAATCTTTAGTGTCTATTTCATTTCATGATGAAATTAAGCTTGAAAATATAAACTATGCATTATCTGTTAAGCATATTCAAGATTTAATAAATAGTAATAATCCAAAGAGAGCATTAATATATTTGCAAATTATGGGGCATAAGGCTATTCAGGGTAGTAAAGCTATTAAGGATTCTTTATTTAATTTGAATATTCCGCAATCCCTATTTTTTAAAGATTTAAATTGGAATTATTTTGTTTATAGATTGAATATAGATAATCAAAAAATAACTCATGTAGATTTAAATAACTTATTTAAAATAGGTGCTATTAAAAATAAAGCAAAGTTTTTAGAGTATAGATTAATGTTTAATGTGTTTAATAATAGTAATGCTATTAATACTTCTGATTTCTCTGAAGTGCTTAAATCTGTGAGTAGCAAAAAACAAATAGCCTGGTTAGAAACATTAGATTTAGTGTCAGGAGTACAAACAAAACGATATTCATCTCAAATGGCCGCTCCCTTAATTGTTAAAATGACATTAAAGAATAAGTTTAATGCATATCAAACGTATTTTGTTTCTCAATATTTAATCGATTGGGGGTTTACAATGGAGCCTTATTTATTGTTGTCCAAGTTTGCTAGACAAAAAAATGTTTTTCCAAAATTATATAAACAATATATTAAGTTAGGTTATTTTTTACAGCAGTTTAATAATAAAAGAGAATGGAAAAAAATAAAAGCTGCAATGACTTTGTTGTCTCAAAAAAATCCACAAGAATATTGTGATATATTTATGTGGAATCAGATGGGAGTTAGAGCTCTTGAAAACAAGGAAGTGTCAAAAATATTCTGTGAAACGTGTAGATAGTTTGTCTTTAATATACTACTACCTTATATAGGTTAGGTCATTTATCAATAACTATTACGTTAATAGTTGTTTCTAACTATATTAAAGAAAGTCATTTTTTCGCCTCTTCAAAGTTTCTTTTATTTCAATATATACATATAGTATTGGTTTGGTACAACTTGTTGTTTAATTGTGGGATTTAAAGATTAATTCATTTATCACTCTGTAAAGTGTTGTAAGTAAAGTTTATAGAGTTCATGTTAAAATTAAATTATATTATTCATTAAATAAAGGTTATTTATTAAATAAGAGTGTGTACCTTTGCCCTCGCAAAACAACAACGGTTGATTTGGTTTAAGAGTAAGAAAACTTTACAGAAACATTTATTAAAAAAAGGTTGTTAATTAAAAATAAGTAATTACCTTTGCACTCCGCAAAAACAACTAACGAGTTGTTAGGAGTAAAGATTAAAACATATATAATGACGAATGAGTCATCTTTATA
>Ga0209292_1000816_pt1 | contig 40018 bp, 37 predicted proteins | sample GOMGulsemesocosm_2_FD_184634 | JGI IMG/M metagenome (GOLD analysis project Ga0209292, IMG submission 184634) | Methane-oxidizing microbial communities from mesocosms in the Gulf of Mexico - GOM9C Gulf of Mexico (SPAdes) (version 2) | ecosystem: Environmental > Aquatic > Marine > Cold seeps...
AGTACGATAGAGCTAATGAAAAATTGTATTATTGCCAACCATATATAGGGCAATAATACATAACATTTACTTACTGTGATTATATTCACTGTTACATCTTTCATGTCTGTATCCTTAATAGTGTGAGAGCCTAAACATTTATGATTACTTACTTATTTGATTAAGCATATAAGCGACTACATACCTAAATAGTCATTAAATATCTACTTGCACAGTTTGCAGCCTGACACCCTTAATTAACTCCACTCTTAGCCTGGTAAGGGGCTTAGGTGCAAGCTTAGTGGCAGGCTCAGAAACAACGTTATTTTTTGGCTCTGGTTCTGGTATTGCTGCTAGCGCTACTGATTTTTCTTGTGGTTCGACTATTTCACTGGCAACTATTACCGGTTCATCATCAATAGGATTACGCAAGGCAAGTTGCAAATAGCCATTTCTGCGGGCACTCATTAAAATTTCAGCTTGGCTTAAGTCCACCTCAACAGTGACTGCCCGAACTAACTGTGGTTTGTTTTCGCCGCTAGCTGCTCTTTGATCAACTGCCAGTATATTGATATTAGAAAGAATCACTTCGGTAGTCGGATTGCCGCTTTGTTGAAAGGTATTAAGAATATCGACCTTGTTCCCCGGTAATAAAAATCCAGCGACACCGACAATGTCATTAACACGGATGGTCACCGCACGCATATTTTCACTTATCAAACTGGCTAAATAACTGCCATCACCTTGTTCGGCTAAACGTTCTGTTCTAACAATATCGCCAATATAAAATTGGTTTTTAGCCACTTTGCCGATAACGCTCTCTAAATCGTGTATGGCTTTATTGGGCGCCATTGATTGAGGAAATACCGTTAACTTGACATGTTTAGCCTCTATAATAGTGCCCGTGGGAATGATAACGGTAGCAATAACAATATTAACTTGTTCTTCGGTTAACTCTTGCTGATTATCATTTAGCCAATTTTTAGCGATCAATACTGCGCCGACACCAAAAACTACTGACATGGTAATAAAAAGAATAGTATTTTTGTTCATTACTTACTCCTTGACTTATTTAGTTCATTTGGCTCATTTTATTCATTATGCTGGTTAGCCTTATCAGCGCTGCGCACAAAGTAATGCCGCCAAGCAAAACAGATAAGCGCCTGAGTAACGACGGGCGCTAGTTGATTGAATTTTATTTGATCACTGACAATGCTTAACAAATCTCGGGGTAAGCAGGGTAAAAAATCTTTTTGATCAACATAATGACGTTGTTCAACTAAATAAGTGAAAAGATCATGATGACAATCAAGCTGATATTCGGCACAGGTTTTAAACCAAAGCGCTTGGTATAGCTCAATAGATAAGGCTTCAAACTTAATTTTGTAACCTAAACGTCGTAAAAAGGCGTCATCGACTAAGTCTTGTGGGGCTAAATTAGTTGAAAAAAGTAAAATCAGCTCAAAAGGAATTTCAAAATGTAGTCCGTTTGGTAAAGATAAAAAGTCTCGGCGCTCTTCTAAAGGAATTATCCAACGGTTAAATAATTTAACAGGGCTAATTTTTTGCCGTCCTAAATCATCTAATAATAAAATACCGTTATTGGCTTTTAATTGCAGCGGCGCTTTATACGTGCGATTAGTGATATCAAAGTTCACCTCTAACATCTCAGCAGTCAATTCACCACCCGTTACTAATAATGGTCGTTGACATAAGTGCCAACGGGGATCATATCCATGGGCTAAGCTGACAAGTTTGGCATCGGCATTATCTTGTTGTTGCTCTCTGGTGCTTAATACATGCAACTGTGGATCATAAACTTGTATAATAATATTATTAATTTCTATGGCAGATGGAATTAAAATATCATCACCAAAAAGTAAATTTAAGTGTCGACACAGGTAACTTTTACCGACGCCAGGGGCACCATAAATTAAAATAGGCTTACTGGAATTAAGTGCTGGCCCTATGGTGGCAATTAATTCCTCTGAAAACATTAGCTCACTAAAGCGTTGCAACATTAGCTCTTTAACTACAACGGTATTACGACTGGTTTGCTTAAGACAAATATCGCAATATTGCGCTAAAGGCACGGGCGCAATACCTAAGTAACCAGCTTGCTTAAAGGCTTTTTCAGCCTCTGATATTCCTAAGGCACTTAGGGCATAACGCATTTGGCCACTGGTAGTTGATTGGCGATTTTCTAGCCAGTTAAGGGGTTTGGCATGGTCTAATAAATGTTGAATAATGCCGCCACTTAAGGCCATTTTTTCTGCTAACAGCCGTATACTGACCACATGAGCAACTAATATATGTTTAAGTAATAGCTGCAAGAGCAGCTGCTCTGACAGGCCGGTTTCTGCAATGGTGCTAGGTCGTTTCGCCATTACCGCTACTTTATCGAAGAGACTGTCGTGCGGGTCGTGCTGATTTAACGCATGATTTTCAGCTAAGCCGTCAGCCACTAACGCTGTAGGGCTAGAAGCTTTATCAGTGCTTGAAGCTTTATCAGTAAAGTTTAATGATGAGTCCATGCTAACTCCGGTTAACTTTGTTTACTTTTACTTTCACTTTTACTTTTACTTTTAATTGTTAGGTGCTACTGGTTAAAAGAAAGTAAGTAGTTTAGTGCCTATATCAGTACCCATTTCAGTGCTTATTTTCGCAGCAAGGTCAGGGCTAAGGTAGCAAGCCAGCAACCAACCTAAAACTAGCGCCGGTGCATAGGGCACCAATACTGCTGAAGAAGCTTCTTTATTATTGTTGCTAAAGCCGCTCTGTTTAATAAAACCTTGACTGAACAGTTTAAAAAAACCTGACCAGCCAACTTTATAAAGCGCTAGCGCAAAGCTAGTAAAGGCGCCAAAAATAATGCCGTACACCACAGACCAAAATAATAGAATTGGCCCAGAAAAGGCGCCAACGGCAATCATTAACTTGACATCACCGGCGCCTAAGCAACGAAAATAAAATGCCGGTAATAACAAGGCCAATGCGGTGCCTGCTCCCAATAATGCTTGAGCTAACCCTTGCCATTGGCTGTTATAAACTTGCAACATTAGGGCGGATAATAGCCCTAGCAAGCAAAGTTTATTGGGAATGCGTTGATAGCATAGATCAAAATACAATGCGCTACACAAAAGTACACAGGTCATTATTAATAAAATCATATTGATTATTTAAGTACAGGTTGCTGGTGCTGTTTCATCAGCCCCTGTATCAGGATCATCTTCAACCGCAGGTGTAAACGTTGTTTTGCCCTGAGCAGCACAGCTTAAGGTATTAATTTGCCCAGTGGCATTATCACCTAAAGTGTTAAACGCAAGCACCATACCGCCAACCACTAAACCACCAGCAATGGCATATTCCACCGCGGTTAAGCCACTTTCATCTTCAATGAAGTCTTTGATAAAACCTTTGATTCCACACGTTAATATATTCATAACATTCTCCAAAACCATTCATGTCTATGCGTAATTGCAAACTAAACTAAACTTAAGCAAAGCAAAATAAGCGTTAACATATGCACTTGGACTAACGATAGTTACCTTACGGGACTTACTCTACAGGCAGCACAACGACTTATAATCGCTAGGGTGTAAGTACTGATTGGGTAACAGCAAAGGCATGTTAAGCAGTTCCTTGCTGACTTCACTCAATATAATAAAAGTTAATAAAATAAATGAGTGTACTATTAAAGTTAGTTGAGGTTTTCTGGCTTGACTAACACCAGATTGCTATCTGTTGCACTGTGTTGCGAACTTGCTGGTGAGCTTAGATCGGAAGGAGAATTAATTGCTTGGTCTAACTGGTAGATATCTGCTGACCAGTGCACTTGACCTGCTGCCGTTAACCAAACCGTTTGGTAAGTGAGGTAAACTTCAATGCCCTCTTTTAGCTTGATGTACTGGCTTGTGTTGTTCGTTAGTGATTGTTTTATTTGCTGTTTTTTTATTTTAGGTTCATTAACCATAAACTGTTGAGCTAGCAAATTAGCAGATTGTAAACGCACACAACCATGACTAAGCGCACGGTTTTTTTTACTAAAGAGGTTTTTTGCGGGGGTATCATGTAGATATACCGAGTGAAAATTTTTAATATTAAAGCGGTATTTGCCTAAAGCGTTATTTTTTCCCGCCGCTTGTATTAATTTATAGTCAGTTAAGGCAGCCTTTATTGACGCGCTATCATTAAATACCGGCTGAATAATTTGCTTAGCGCCATAACCTTTTGCTAGTTTAAAGTTCTGTCGTCTGAGTGAGCCTGGGTTGCTGCTATTTTCTACTAATAATTCGTTATGCACTATGTTGTAGGTTGGCGTCCATTGCGGGTTAATGGTAAGGCTATTAACTTGAGTAACCATTATTGGGGTAGGGTGCTTACTATCACCAACAATAACTTTCATTGATAAGGTTTCTTGTTGGTTGTCAATAAAAGACAATCGATAGGACGGGATATTGACCATAACATAACGTGTTGGCGGTTTACTGGGTAATGATAACCAACGCCACAAATTAATTTGCATTGTGATTATGCGTTTTGCTGGGCTGGTATTAAGTGCAGCAATCGTTTTTGCTGTTAATTTTCCATCAGGCTTTAAGCCATGTCTGGTTTGAAACTTTTTAAGTGCGGTAATCACTTCAGGATCAAAAATATGTTGGCGGTAGCGCGACTTTGGTTTTTTGTTAAGATCGGCCAAAGCAACTAAAATACTACGTATTTTAACCACTTCTTTATGTCCTTGGCCTAAGGTTAATGACAAGTTTTTATCAATGACCGGCCAAGGCTTTTTAGCTAATTGACGATAATAAGCAATGGCGCTACGCAGGCGAAGCACTTGATCAAATTGCGGTAGTAATTGATCAACGTAATTGGCTAGCTTGTTATTTTTTACTGCCTGTAAAATATCTTCTTGCGGCTTTTCTTGCGGCTTAAACTGATAACCTTCAAATAACGTGGCAATAGTAAATAATTGCTGAGTTAGTTGTTGATCTGCTATTTTTATAACTTCATCTGGTTGGGTAACTGAGTTAACCATATCAGGAGAAAGTAACTGTTTAATACCTAGATCATTAAGTAAACTGATTAATGACAATCCGGATAAGTTAAGCTTGTTATTATCAAACCATAAGTGAGTTTTATTATGATGAGCTATCAGTTGTTGATAGTTAGCTTGTTTAGTTTTAGGGATAGTTTTAAGAATAGTTTGCTTAGGCAAGGGATTTTGCCCAGTGAGGAAGGTATTCGTTGCTAAAGTGTTTTTTTGACGTACAGTGATTTCATTATCAGTAGGGTAAAAATTTTCTTCTGCGCTAACAATGCTCATGCCGAGCAATAAAAATAAGGTAACAATAACGTTTTTTTTCATTATATCCCCTAATATATCGCCTTAAGCAGTTTACCTTAATTAAGACCAATAGAGCGACGGTACTTTGCATGTTTAATTTTTGCTATCGGTAATAATTCCATTCTTAATTTTTGATACCTTTGATATAAGCAGCTTAACTCTATGCCTTGCTCATTTTTAATATAGGCCGTTGGTGTTAAACCTATATGTTCTTTAAAGTTTCGGCAAAAGTGTGACGGATTTGAAAAGCCAACCGCAAATGAGGCATTGGTTACGGAAGCGTTAGCTTGACGCAATAAAAACTCACTTTCTTCTAATCGTCGACATAAAATATATTGGCAATAGCCAATACCGCATAAATCTTTAAACATATGGCTAATACGGCTTGGGCTTAAATAGATACTTTTAGCTGCTTGTTTCAACGAAGGAGCATCACAAAAGTGGTGCTCTATTAACTCAAATAAACCTTCTAACGGGTGACTTATTAACTCTTCTGTTGCCGGTATAAAGTTGTAGTGCATTGACTCTTGTTCAAAACAGTCAATATTTGTGGTTTCGTTAAGTTCAACTAACAAGTTAGTTAATGCTTTGTTATCTATAGGTAGCCTGAGTACATCTTTAACGCCGAGTCTTAGTGCATGATGTAGCATAGGTATTGATACACAGGCGGATAAAATATAAAGGGGCTGTTTGGAAAAGTCACGATGTATTGATTCTAAGTTATAACGGTGTATTTCAGATTGGCAGTCCATTACATAAGCGATGGCACCTAAAGAGCCATTTGCTTTTTTTAAATGTTCAAGTGAGGGGATGGTTTTAAGGGAAAGTTTATCAACTAAGCTATTGCAAACATCGGTAACTATTTTTTTGTTATGCCCAGTAACACCAAAATATTCTTTTGTTTTGAGAATAGTCATCGCTCTTCCTTAATAATTATTTCTAGTATTTTAAACGGTAAAATATTAGGAATAATTGAAATCCAGTATTATTTAAGCATCTTTTGTGCCTTTATATAATAAACAAAGTAATACAGCAGCTTATAATTTTAATAAAAAGCACTGAAAGGAAAGTGTAAAAAACATAGACACTTTTAAAGCTGACATTTCGCCTCGATTATTAGGAATAAATTGTCTTGATAGACAATTATACCCGTTCCACCTGAAGATGCATGATTCAGCTGGAATTAGAAACGCCTTTAAGCAAGGCATTGATTGAAGAGAATGGTTGTTCCCTTGTCGAAATCAATAACGCAGCATAAAGCGTTTCTAAACCAGCCCATTGGGGAAGGCTGAGCAAATCATACTCTGCGTTACATTTCTTTTTAAGGGAATAACCCTTAATAAAAAAATGTGCCTTGATTATGAATCGCTCAGACCTCCTGAAACGAGCATCTTCAAGTGGAGCGGGTATATATAGCGATTTTGGTATCCCGCTTTATAAGCACAGCGGGGTGAAAGGAATAATTTTATTGTAAATTTAGGCTACTTAACCTGAGCTCGGATTAACAAATGTTCCTCTAACCGCTATTTTTACTCACTATCAATTTGTTCTTGCAGTTTTTCTAACTCTGTCAAAATTGAAATAAACTTTGTGCCGAACTCAGTGACTTGATACTCAACTCTTGGCGGAATTTCATTAAAAGAATTTTTTTGTAAAATACCAAATTCAATGTTTTTCTTGAGACAAGAGTTGAGCACTTTTGTACTTAACCCCTCAACACTTTTGACCATTTGTCCTGGTCTATAAATACCATTATTGATTAAATGGTAAACGGTAATAGACCATTTACAGCCAACAATTGTTTCTACCATGCGTGCTGTTTTAGCTGGGGCTGATTTTCTTGAAAATATTTTATTATTGTTAATCATAAAGATGTACCGAAAAGTTCCTGCCTTACCAAATTGTGCTTACTGTTCAATGTGATTTTATCCGCTTAACATTATCACATCTACTCAATACTGAGTTGATAAATTATTTAGATATTTTATAGAGAGAAGACAAAATGAACTTTAAAAATACAGGTGCAGCGTTAATTATTGGTGGCTCAAGTGGAATGGGTTTAGCAACAGCAAAACAGTTAGCTAAGCAGGGAATTGAAGTTGTTATTGCTGGCCGCAATGAAGACAAACTTAATTTAGCTGTTAAACAAATAAGTGAGCACGGAAAAGTACAAGCAATTAAAGCAGATCTTTACACAAAAGAGGGCATTAAAACGATTACCGACTTTGTTAACACAGCTGAAAGTAGAATTGGCTATTTGGTCAATGCTGCCGGTTATTTTTCTCCTAAAGCGTTTGTTGAGCACAATGATTCAGATTACGATACTTATATGGAGTTAAACAAAGCAACCTTTATCATATCTCAAGCTGTGGCAAAAAATATGATGCAAAACGGCGGAGGAAATATCGTTAATATTGGATCAATGTGGGCAAAACAAGCCATTAAGACGACTCCTTCATCGGCTTATTCTATGGCGAAAGCAGGGCTGCATTCTTTAACTCAGCATATGGCAATGGAGTTGGCTGAATTTGATATTAGGGTCAACGCGGTTTCACCTGCGGTTGTTAAAACACCCATCTATCATTCTTTTATTAATCCAGATGAATTAGATGATGCATTGTCTGGTTTTAATGATTTTCACCCGATTGGCAGAATAGGCTCACCTGACGATGTTGCTAATGCCATTGTGTTTTTGTTATCAAAAGAAAGTGATTGGGTGACCGGAGCAATTTGGGATGTTGATGGTGGTGTTATCGCCGGGCGAAATTAATCAATAATAGCATTAAAGTAAGATTTGTTGTGTTGCTAACCTTTTAATGGCTATCACTATTTTTTAAATTTTGATAGCCACTCTTTTGGTGATATACCTATTTTTTTCCTAAAAACTCTTGCCAAGGCAGAGCCATGTTCATAGCCTACTTTATTCGCTACCAGGCTGACTGGAAGATCTTTTACTAATAGCCCTTGCGCTAGGGCTATGCGTAAATCGGTTAAATAATCATTTGGCGATTGGCCCACGGTACTTTTAAATAATGCCGCAAATTTAGCGCGTGACATCAGGGCTGTTTCGGCCATTGAGTCAACCGTCCAAGGCTCTTCAGGTTTGTCTTGAATCGCTACCATTACTTTGGATAATTGTGGGTGGGCCATTCCTGCTAACATCCCCTGAATAACGAGTCCATTTTTCAGAATATGTCGCAAAATTTGCACTAAAAAAATATCGCCTAGTTTATTCACGATAATTTGCTGGCCAACTTGTGAGGTAAAAGCTTCTTTAAATAACCAATGTGCGGTAGTAGCTAAAGGATCGTTTTCTTCAAGATCCAAACAAATTAATTTAGGCAAGGCATTAATTAATGCGCTACCGCTACCTGAATGAAAGTCGATATCAGCACACACTAATTCTGCTTGCGTTGACTCACTGGCAATAACTTGATGTTTACTTGGTCCAGGAATAAAAATTACCGATGGTTTATCTAACGTCACCTTATGACCTTCTTCACAAACCAAGGTTAATACACCTGATTTAAGTAAATGTAAGTGACCTTTTTTACTATTCGCGCCGCCTAAACTTTGAATTCCACATAAATTGCCGCTGAAAAATACGTTCGCATTAAAAGATAAGTTTTGTAGGATTTGACTTAATTGATCCATAAATAGCCCTTTTAGACGATTGGTTTCAAGTTAAAGATAGTTAGCAGCATTTGTTGTTATTAGGCTTGCTAAAGTTCATCACATGGCGAAGGGCAGTGAAGTTTATAGCCTTCGTCTACATATTATATACAAATTTATTTATGCATAACAAAACTTATGCCTCATTAGTCTATAAAGCATTTAGGAGCTTTTTATGAAAATTATAAACTTAATCAAATCTGTCACTGTCGCTGCAACTTTAGTTATTAGTAGTTTTAGTTTTGCGGCTGATATTGATGTTAATGCTAACGCCAATGACCTTGCTATTCATGGCTATGACGCTGTTTCATATTTTACTGATAGCAAAGCATCTAAGGGAAATCATAAATACACGGCAACTTATAAAAGTGCCATCTATCAATTTAGCAACGAAGAAAACCGTGAGCTTTTTCAAGATAACCCTGAAAAGTTTGCACCACAGTTTGGTGGCTTTTGTGCCATGGGCGTGGCGTTAAATAAAAAGCTAGATGCTGACCCAACCGCATGGAAAATTGTTGACGATAAGCTTTATTTAAATCTAAACAAAGCCGTACAGAAAAAGTGGCTATCTGATGTACCTACTCACTTAGACACGGCAAACCGAGTATGGTCAGGTATTCAAGGGGTTTCTATTGCTCAACTTGACGCTGAATAATTTAGTTACATCTTTTGATTCATTAATTAGAAATCAAATGAAAGAGAAAGAAAAGGTGCAAGGTCTTAATTGATTCGAATATGTGCAAGCCAGCGTACTGAGTTATTTTAGTACGCCATGTAAGGCTAATTACTTAAGAACACAGTTGAGTATTACGTTCGAGCAATACCATTAATTTACATACCAAACTAAATAGAGGTTTACATTATGAACAAAAAACAATTATTAGCCAGCGCAGCACTTGCTGTAACCATAGCCACAACAGTAGCAGCTCCAGCACATGCTGGTGGTAAAGAGAAATGTTATGGCGTTGCTATGGCAGGTCAAAATGACTGTGCTAACTTAGCCGGAACTCACTCATGTGCAGGACAATCATCGGTTGATAACGACTCTGGTGAATGGAAGCTTGTCGCTAAAGGCACTTGTGAAGATATTGGTGGTTTATTAAAAGCAGATGCAAAAAAGAAATTTAAAGAAGAAAGATCATAGTCATAGCTATCGATGTTTTGTTGCTAAATCGATTTGAAATTTTTAATATTAAAATACTAGCCATGGATGGCAGAGATACCCCATTTACTTACTCAGTTTATTAAATTAGGAAATACCATGACAACGTTAACCCAGCGTTTTATAGCGCCATACTACCAAGCCAGTAATTTGCTCAATTATTTACAGCCATTAGCATTACTTGCCGCAAGGTTATATGTTGCTTGGGTATTTTTTGCTGCGGGCCTTACTAAATTAAAGGATTGGGATACTACTTTGTTCTTATTCGAAGAAGAATATAGTGTTCCTTTTATTCCTTTTGAATTAGCTGCTTATTTAGGTACAGCAGGGGAGATACTCTTACCTATTATATTAGTCTTGGGGCTCGCGAGTCGCTTTGGCGCATTAGGCTTAAGTTTTGTTAATATTATTGCGGTTATTAGCTTGGTAGAAATTGCACCAGCAGCACTTTATGCTCATGTTATTTGGGGATTGTTGTTAATGCAAGTCGTTGTATTTGGTGGCGGAAAATTATCAGTAGATCATTTATTGAAGATAAAACTGTCTAATCAAGCATAAATTTAAAAACATGACTATGTAGTTTACTCAGGTAACAACTGTAACCGTCATCTTCGAGGTGTATTAATCGAAGATCTTGTTATTTATGACTAAGATTCCCGCTTAAAACACTACGGGAATGACGAACCTGAGCAATTTACATAGGCAAGTTAAAAAATATAACTCGTAATAATTAACACGACAACTTACCTATGTAATTACTTACCGCTCTACTATGCGCTTATAAAAAATTGCCATTACCATCAATAGCATTGATACGTAATGTATCAGGATTCGTATCACTTGCAGCAGGTATCCACTTACTCATACATTCGCTGTCTTCAACACAAGGATCTGTTAGCACTTCAAGAAAAGCCAATAACTCTTCAACCTCAGTATCAGTTAAATCAATATCTTCAATGCTAGCAATACCATCGGCTCTATTGACCACAAGTTTATCAATAGCTCGCTGAGTATTAATTACCATATCAACCGCTTGAATATTAGGATCTAATTGAGAGAAGTCATAATCAATTAACTCTTTTTGAGGGTTTAAATGAGTAAGAATTGCTTGCTGAAGTGTTGCTGAGCCTCCGGCATGTCCCCATGGGCCAGTCGCTGTTACATTAAGTAGCGAAGGTGTTCTAAATGCATACTTGTCTTTTTCGTCACGGGTTTCACGGAATCGACCAAAGTCATCAGTGCCATAATCACCATCACCTTTACCTCGACCTATTTGAGCCATACCAATGACATGAAAACTCTCATCGGTGAAAAAATCACCTGAATGACAAGAGCTACAATTTGCTCCTCCATCTTGGCGAGTGTTAAAGAATAGTTTTGCACCACGTTTTGCAGCATCACTAATTGCTGAATCATCACCTTGTACATATTTTTTCCAAGGTGTTTCGACAAATACCTGTGAGCTTTCATACTCGCCAATAGCATTAGCAATATTATCAAAGGTAATTAATTCTTCTGCTGTACTATCTGGAGAAGAAAAGCCTTCTTTAAACTCCGCTAGCCAGTGATTAACAATTAACATTCCACCTAAAGGGTTACCATAATCACCTAAACGTTGTGCTAAATTATCTCTAACTTCGGCATTATTTGTACCGTCTAATGTGCTGAAATTTTTCATCTCTTCTTTTGATGTGACCGGAAATCTGGCCTGAGCCACTACTAAATTTACCCCTGCATCACTATCAATTTCTCCAAAAGGAACGTCTGGTGTGCGAATTCCTAAACTATCATTACCGCCCATTTTAGGCGTTTTCCCTAAGCTTTCAACTCGACCATCATGGAACATGAAATTATCCCATAAAGCGATATTAAAGGTTGTAGGTGCGTTTCTAGGCACTGCGGGACCGCCATCAAAATGCTCGCCATTTACACTATGAGTTCGACCAGGTCCTAACAAATCAGGCACTTCGGCATCAACACCGATAGGTAAAGCAAGATCATCACCACCACCTAACATAGGATGATGGCAGGTAACACAGGCTGAATCGAGATCGCCACCTAAACTTTTGGTAAAGAATAGTTTCATTCCCAACTGCGCTTTTGGGTCTTCGATATTAGGTAATGTTCTTCCTGTACTAGGATCTCCTGTCAGCTTTTGTGAAATAATGATTGCTCTAACATCTGCGTCTAGGGTCGATTCTACAGGGTCAATAGAATCGTTATCATTACAACCGGCTAAAAATATTGATAGAACTAGAAACAAAGAGCTTTTTTTTAGGGATGTTTTATTTAAAATAGAGTTATTATTAAACTTAAATTTCAGTGATTTATTCACATACATGTTGATTTTCCGCCTTCTATGAGTGCTTTGTAATTAATTTGCGATTAAAAATTTACAAAAATATACTCGTTAATGAAAATTAAACAAGAGTCTTCACTCAAATATTTTGAATTAATCTGCTTTGTTGGTTATAAATCGACAGAAGGTTTTATAAAAGACTTCAACTTATTCTAGTCTAAGCAAATATAGGTTGATGTTCATCAGATTAATAGAACACTTACGGATGATAAAAAGTTATTATTAAGTGACTACTTTTGTTGTGGCGATTCACATACACTGCTAACTTTATGATATGACTATATACTAGAATATCAAAGGCAACTACAGGTTTAGAGTTGCTTGTAATTCAAAGGGTTGTATAAATTTGACCAGAGATATTATTAATGTGATTAAGTTAACTTTAATTTTTGTCGTTTTAACTAGTTGGCAATTAATCTTTATACCAATGTCCTTGGCATCAGTGGGAGGTATTAAAGAACCTATCAAAGTTGGTAGTTATTTGACGCCTGGCATAATTAAAGAGGATGGAACAGGCATATTTAATAAATTGAATAAAGCTATCTTCATGGAGATGAATGCAAATGCTGAATTGACTCTTTCATCTTTGAATAGGGTTAGACAAAGTGTCAAAAATGGTACGTTAGATGTTTATTTTCCAGAGTTATGGGAGAACCTACCTGAGGAGAAGCATCAATATGTAGTTTCAAGGCCAATTTTTTATAAACGTATAATATTGTTCACCCTAAAAAGTTCAGGATTAACTGAACTATTATATTTTGAAAATGAACTTATCGCTGGGGTTCAAGGGTTTTCTTACGGAAAAGAAATAATATCTAATCCGTACTTAAATCTCATCCTTCAAGAAAATGACACTACCAATATTAAATTGTTATTAAATGAACGTGTTGGTGCCGTTTTAGGTGGTTATCCAGGAACAGTGATTGCGGTTAAAGAGATTGATGTGGCTAATAAAATTCATTACGACTTAGATAAGCCCGTCGCCATTCTAGAAAGCTTTTATGTTTGTAACAATGACTCTGATGGCGTGAAGCTGTGCAATTCTATCAATAAAGCAATTGAATCCTTATTGCGTAAAGGTATCTTAGAATTAAATGCAGAGACAGGGTTTAGTCGATTTAATTCAACAGAGTACAACTAGATTGACTTGGAACACAAAGCGATCAAAAAATCTATTGCAGGCTCAATGTTCCTGTTAGTTACGGTAACTTCTGACACAAAATGTGCCGTATACCCAGCCCCAGCTGAATCAAGCATCTTCAAGAGGAATGGGTATAAGTTAGCTTTACAAGTTAAATCTTAATGTAAGCAATTAAATTAAGAGTAAGCGTTTTGTTTAAATTTTTTCATTTTATTAATTATTTACTCATTTGATTTCGTAATTCATGTGTCACCCAATCAACAAAATAGCGCACGCGAGTTGACATTAATTTTGCGTGCGAATAAACAATATTGACATCAAGAGGTGGAGGTTCAAATTCTGCTAGTACAGTCAGTAATTCACCTTTTTCAAGCTCTTGTTCTACTTGATAAGAGAGAAACATGCCTAAACCTAGGCTCTCTTTAACCACGTTTAATGCTGAGGTGATGTTGTTACAACTAAGTGGCCCTTTAACGGGTATTGAATGAATTTTATCACCTTGATGAAGATGCCAATTATTGCCATGGCTTAAGCCAGTAAACAGTATACACGGAATGTTAGTCAGATCTTTGGGTTGTTTAATGGCGTTAATTTTATTTAAAAAAGTGGGGGTTGCACAAATCACTCTGCTGACACTGCCTACTTTTTTGGCGATCATATTTGAGTCACTTAACGGGCCAATACGAATGGCAACATCAATGCCTTGTTCTACTAAATTGATATTTTGATCTGATAGCACTAACTCTATGGTTACTTGCTTGTGCTTTTGTAAAAACTTTGCGACTAGCGGAGCTACATAAGTTGAGCCATACATTACCGACGCAGTTATTTTCAATTTACCGGTAGGTGCTTGTTGATTTGCACTTATTTCTAATTCTGACTGTTCTATTTCATATTGAATTGTTCGACAACGCTGAAGGTAACGTTTGCCTTCTTCAGTGATGGTTATTTTTCGGGTGGTTCTGTTTATCAGCCTAATTTTTAGATGTTCTTCTAATGCTGCCAAAGTACGCACTACGGTGGGCAATGAAGTATTTAATTCATTGGCCGCCTTGGTCAAGCTACCACTGTCGATGATCTGCATAAATACTTGCATGGCAGTCAGTTTATTCACCTGATTACTCCACTTTATGAAACTATGATGTTCATATTAGTCTATTTATTTCATTAATCAAAGTATTGATAATAGCTTTCAGATTCAACAGAGCAACAGCTCAACATTAACAGTAATTTAAATAACCAATCCTTTAGGAGAGTCACAATGAAAGCAGCAATTTTAGTTTTATCAGATCCAAACCATGGTCAAGAAGAAGCATTAGGTCGCGTATTTAATGCCTTAGCAACTGCCTTTGATTATCAGCAAAGTGGCGCAGAGGTAAAAGTTCTTTTTAATGGTACAGGCACACGATGGATAGCCGAGTTAGCGAAACCTGAAAACCCAGTTCATGCATTATTTGAAGCAGTGAAAGACAATATTGCTGGTGTGTCTTGTGGTTGTGCTGATGTATTTGGCTCAGCTGAAGACGTTGAAGCATCAGGTTTTGATTACTTAACTGAGAATGAAGTACCAGGAACGCGTGGTTTACCTAGTGTTCATAAATTGGCGACTGATGGCTATGCAATCTTAACGTTTTAAGTTAGGTGCTATCGAGCAGTTTACTGCGTACGAAGTAAGGTTCTTTACTCAAAGGGCCTTACTAATACCAAATGATTAATAGGTAGAGTTATTACAATGAATAAACAATCAGTTTTTCACCAAGGCGAGTTAGCAATACAACAACGCGCTGATGAATCGGACATTGCTCAACGTAATAGCGTGGTTGTTAAAAAGCATATAATTAATGGTGCATTACCTTTTATTGCTCAACAAGTGATGACGGTGATCAGTAGTACTGATGAAAACAACCACATTTGGACATCAGTGTTGCTAGGGCAGCAGGGTTTTATTAGTGCGTTAGATGATCAACATATAGTCATTAACCCACAGCAAATGATCTCACAACCGGCAGATCCATTATGGCGAAATATTGAGAAAAACTCGCAAGTTGGCTTAGTGGTTATCGAATTAAGTACCCGTCGTCGCCTTAGGGTAAATGGTAATATTAACCGAATAGACGATGGTAAATATGAAGTTACTGTTGCTCAAGCCTATCCTAACTGCCCTAAATACATACAACGAAGACAACCCGTATTATCAAATGATGTGCTTACTTATAAAGCACCTGAGCCTGAGTTTGGTAAAGCACTAACGTCAATGCAAGTTGAATTAATTTCAAAATCAGACAGTTTTTTTGTCGGCTCTGGTGTTGATAATCACCATAATGATGCCTCATACCGGGGTGGTGCGCCGGGTTTTGTTAACGTTATCAATAAACATGAATTGCTGATCCCTGATTATCAAGGCAATAGCATGTTTAATACCCTAGGAAACTTTCAAGAAAACCCCAATGCCGGTTTGGTGTTTATTGACTTTACCGATAATAAATTGGTGCAGTTAACGGGCACTGCAAAAATTTTATGGGATCAATCTGATGATAGCAATAACACCGGTGGAACTAAACGTTACTGGCGCTTTTCTATTCAGGCTTGGCAAGAAACAAAATTACCTACAGGGTTAAATTGGACGTTTTTTGACTATTCACCCCACAACCCTAAAGCGGGCAATACTAATGAGGAAAATACGTCAGTATTGCACTTGCAAGTGAAAGATATAGTTCAGCAATCTGAAAAAATTAAAGTCTTTAGGTTAGCAGGCAAAGATGGCGCTATTTTACCTGCCTTTGAAGCGGGTGCGCATTTACCTATTGATGTTACATTATCAACAAAACAAACCGTACAACGCCACTATTCGATTATTTCATCTAGTCATGATAATCGTTTTTATGACATTGCCGTACAACAAGAAAAGCAGGGGCGTGGTGGCTCAAACCACTTACATAAGCAAGTAAAAATTGGTGAGCAGTTAACAGCAAAACCACCAGTGAATGACTTTTCACTGACCTCTTCAGGCAAGCATCATGTGCTTATTGCTGGGGGCATTGGTATAACTCCTATTCTCGCTATGGTAAGAACGTTATCAGAAAACAATGAATCATTTGAGCTGCATTACAGTGTAAAAACAATAGCTGACTTAGCCTTTAAAAATGAAATAACTCAGTTAGCGGGACAGCAGGCACATTTTTATATTACCCAAGAAGGCAATGGCAGCAGACTAAATTTGCTATCACTGTTAGCAACCGAAAATAAAGCGAACCATGTTTATGCTTGTGGTCCGCTAAGTATGATTGAAGCTATTAAGGATACCGCCCACAACAACTGTTGGCAGCCTAGTCATATTCACTATGAAAGCTTTGGCAGCGCAGTACATAAAAATGATAAAGCGATTAAAGTTAACCTGAAAAAATCAGGAAAAGTGATTGTTATTAACCCGAAAGAAACAATATTAGCGGGCTTATTAGCTGCAAAAATTGACGTTCCTTATGAATGTGAACGAGGTGAATGCGGTATGTGTGCTACTGAGTACACTCAGGGAGCAGCAGATCATAGAGATATTTACCTAACAAAAGAAGAAAAAGCGCAGCGTTTATGCGTATGTGTTTCTCGTGCGAAAACTAGCTCCATTACCTTAAACCTTTGATCATACTTTTAAAAATTATAACGTAATCAAATAATTAATAAAATTCATTACATACTTATAGCAATAGGAATACTTATGACAGCTTCTACTTCTGCCCAATCAGAAAATAACAATGAAAGCTCACCTGTTTTGACGCAAGGCCTAAGTCATTTAGGCTTAACCGTCTCTAAACTAGAGCAAACAACGCTTTTTTTTACCGAGACGCTAGGTTGGAAACTCGCAGGAGAAAAACCTCAATACCCGGCAAAATTTGTTACCGATGGCAAGATGTTCGTGACTTTATGGCAAGTAGTTAATAGTGAGTCAGCGATTGATTTTGATAGAAAAAATAATGTCGGCTTGCATCATCTAGCACTCGCGGTAGCCAGTAAAGAAAACTTAGATTTATTATACGAGCGCTTTAAAACGGTTAAAGACCTAGAGATTGAGTTTGCTCCAGAGTTAAATGGTCAAGGGCCAACAATTCATATGATGATTAGAGAGCCCAGTGGTAACCGAATTGAATTTACCTATCGACCTTAAGTGTATTATTTATGCCGCTGCTCATTATTTCAATGGCTAGCAACAGCATAAACTATATTGGGATAACAGCGGGGCAGCAATATAGTTTATGGCTAATGGTATTACGTATACTTGGTTGACATATGTATGTGCATGTATTATTGTGTATGAATATTACCTAGGAGTTTCTATGAATACTGATCACTGCTTTAATTTAGCGATGCGTAAGTCTAGCCGTTTAATCACGCAATTTTATGAAGAGCGATTAAAACACGTTGGCTTAAAAGTAGGGCAGTTCTCAATCTTACGCGCGGTTTACTTTAAAAAAGAAACAACAAATAAAGATCTTCAACAAATTTTAGTGCTTGATCAAACAACCTTGTCTAGAAACTTAAAACCGCTATTTCGTGATTTGTATTTGCAAACATCATCCGATCCAAATGATGCTAGGTTGAAAAACATTAGTTTAACAACCAAAGGTAAAGATTTGTATGAAGAAGCGTTGCCGATATGGCAACAAGCTCAACAAGATATTGTTAGTAAACTTGGCAATAAACAAGCGGGACAAATTCAAGACTTAGCAGAGCAATTTGTTGAAGTTTTTTCGAACTAACAAGTTAACTAAATAACCTAACCAATGTAAGGTCATTTTCAAATAGATATATGCATATGCATATGCATATGCATTCATTGTGTATATTAGATAAAGGATAAAAGAATCAAATGAAAATTTACATCAATGTATTAACAGTCAACAGTATAAAAGTGTTGCTACTGTGTAATGCCCAGAAAATCAAAGTGGATTTTGAGCTAATTGCGCTCAATAAAGGTGAGCAACGCAAAGCTGCTTTTTTAGCTATTAACCCAGATGGAAAAGTACCTGTACTGTTGGATGATGAGTTAATGCTCACAGAGTCTAACGCCATATTGCATTATCTTGCGGCTAAAGTTAATTCTCACTTATGGCCAACTACGCTTGTTGAACAAGCCAGGGTATTAGGTATTTTATTTTGGCAGTTTAATTATTTTAATTCAGGTGTTGCGCCTTTTGCACACCGTAATGTTGTTATGCCGTTTTGGGGGGGTGACTCACCCGGTATTTAGACTAAACAAATGACTAAATTTCATCATTCACTTAGCGCACTAGAAAACATTTTAGCTGAAAATAAATTCGTATCAGGGAATTTAATGACCATTGCTGACATTAGCTTAGTAGCATTTTTTATTTTCGCGAAACAAGCAAATATGTCCCTGAAAACCTATCCATTGGTTCAGGCTTGGCTTAAAAATATATCAAAACAACATTGGTTTATTGAAACTAAACAGGCATTAGTCGCTAGCTTAGCAAGTGACCATTCTAATCAGCACTTTAATCAATAAATTATTTACTTATATGTATGTATATGCATTTACCTGTTTGAAAGGACGATAAAAATGACAATATTTAACTTGGTCAACACAAGTATTAAAAATGGAGATAATCACAGTGAATAATTTACCCCTTAATAGCACTAAACAAACGCGGGCAGAGACTGTCGCCTGGCTCATTGTTACTTATCCTAAGCGGCTTGTTTTTATCAGTCTTATTATTATGGCGACACTATTTACTGCGCTGCCTAGCTTGTATAAAGATACGCGTTCTGACGCCTTTTTAGCTGATGATAATCCTGCTCTTGTCTATAAAAATAAGGTCAAGGCGCAATTTGGTTTAAGTGACCCTATTGTAATTGCCATTATTAATAACAGTGAACAGGGGGTTTTTAATCCTGATTCACTAGCGCTAGTCGCTTGGCTTAGTGAGCAATTATCGACGTTAGATAATATAAACAGCGATCGAATTACCAGTTTAGCAACCGAAAACAATATTAGCGGTACTGACGATGGTATGGAGGTTACGCCATTTTTTGAACAATTATCTACTGAACAAGCAAGTGCCGATCGTATTTGGCAGCAAGTTTCCGACTTTCCATTATATATGGGCAGTATTGTTGCAGATAACAAGCAATCGACACTTATTGTTGCTGAGTTATTGAATGAAAATAAGGTTGAACACACTTACCAGCAAGTACTTGAATTAATAGCACGAGCGCCTAAATCTTCGGGGGATGAAATTCATGTGGCAGGAGAGGGCGCGGTATCTGGTTATTTGGGAAGATACATTGATATTGACGCACAAATGCTCAACCCAATTGCCGGGTTTGTTATTACATTGGTTATTTTATTAGCATTTCGTCGATTTAGTCCGGCATTGCTGGCCAATGTGATTATCGCCGCATCAGTGTTGATTACTTTGAGTGTAATGGCGCTGGCTGACGTGCCATTTTTTGTTATTACCAATGCCTTACCGGTAATTTTAATTGGTATTTCAGTGGCAGATTCCATGCATATTTTTAGTCATTACTTTGACTTGCAAGCGCATCGCCCCAATGACGATAAAAAACAGCTAATTGTTGAAACACTGAATGAAATGTGGCGACCAATTACTTTAACCACCTTAACCACGGTTGCTGGCTTTCTCGGTTTATATTTTGCAGCTTACATGCCGCCGTTTAAATATTTTGGTTTATTTACCGCAGTTGGTGTGGCAATCGCTTGGCTTTACTCGCTGATCTTTTTACCCGCAGCCATGGCTATTATTAAGCCTAACGCGAGTAAGTTTATGGTGGCACAAGCGAAAGAGCGCAAATATGATAAGTTTTCAGCGCTTATGGCAAAACTTGGCCGAGTAACACTTAAGCATCACAAAGGGGTTATTTCATTTTTTGCTGTTGTTATCTTGGTCGGGGTATTTTCAGCCAGTAAGTTAATTGTTGATGAAGACAGGATCGCTACTTTTCATCATTCTGAAGCATTGTATAAAGCGGACCAAGCCATCAACGAGTATTTAGATGGTACAAATAACTTAGACATTGTTGTCGAGGTAAACGAGGTTGAAGGTTTATTTGAACCAAGTGTCTTGGCAAAAATAGCAAAATTACAGAATTTTGCCTTAGCTCAGCCAAATGTGAAAGGGGCAAGCTCAATTGTTGATTATTTAAAGCAAATAAACCGTTCTCTTAGCGGTGGTGACAAAAAAAATTACCAATTACCTAACGATAAAGCATTAATTGCTCAATATTTTTTAATTTATTCTGCATCGTCTAGCCCAACAGACTTTGAAGAAGAAATTGATTATGACTACCGTATTGCCAACATGAGAGTGCAATTTAATAAAGGCAGTTACCAAGATACACGACACGCAATCGAATCGTTGCAAGGTTATATTCTTAATGAATTCAACGATGAAAATATACAGGCGACACTCAGTGGTCGAGTTAACTTAAATTATCATTGGATCAAAGATTTAGGAGAAAGCCATTTTGCTGGATTAGCCATTTCACTGTTGTTAGTTTGGTTAGTGTCGGCGTTATTGTTTCGCTCATTTTCTGCTGCAACTTTTGCGCTTATTCCTGTTATTAGCTCTATTTTATTGGTTTACGCCGCAATGGTGTTCTTCAACATAACGCTTGGCGTTGGTACCTCAATGTTTGCCTCCGTTGCCATTGGTTTAGGTGTGGATTTTTCCATCCATACCATTGACCGTTTACGGGTGACTTTCAAGCAAAATCAAGGTGACTGGGACAAAGCTCTCGCGGCATTGTATCCGTTAACAGGCCGAGCATTATTCTTTAACTATATCGCGATTGCCTTAGGGTTTGGGGTACTTATCTCGAGTAAAGTTGTGCCATTAATGAACTTTGGCATCATTGTTTTTATTTCGGTCAGTACTAGCTTCTTTGCCAGTATGAGCTTATTACCGGCATTGATTAAAGCCATTAAACCAGCGTTTATCGCTGAAAGTTTATTAACCAAAGAGCAATTAACTATGAATAACCAAGCAACGACAATCACCATCGTAACTCAGCCTAACGTAGCTAAACCTAACGTTAGTTATGCCCGAATATTTCGCTCTGTAACGCTTATTACTCTAGTTGTTGCTCTCGGTTATTTCGCTATAAATCAACAAGTATTTGCAGCCAGCTCGCCAGCGGCAATTGACATTGTTAACAAGGTCAATAATGTTGATGATGGCGAGCAGGTTACTCGAAAATTAACCATGACTATGATTGATAAGCGAGGAAAAATAAGAGTACGTGAAACACAAGCCTATCGTAAATATTACCAAGGCGAGAAGCGCACTGTTTTATTTTATAAAAAGCCGACTAATGTGAAAGGCACGGCGTTTCTGACCTTCGATTATAAAGATAGCGCCAAAGACGATGATCAATGGCTATATTTACCTGCCATGCGAAAAGTTCGTCGCATATCATCATCTGACCGAGGCGACTACTTTCTTGGTACTGACTTTACCTATGAAGATATAATGCTAGAGGGTAAGTTGGTACTTACTGACTACGATTTCAGTGTTTTACGAGATGAGAGCGTTACCCTTGAGTCTGGCGAGTCATTTGATACCGTTGTTTTAACAGGATTACCTAAAAACCAGGTTATTGCCAAAGACCTTGGCTACGCTCGCACTCAAGTTTGGGTTGATACTAAAAACTGGTTGGTTGTGAAGGCCGACTACTGGGATTTAAAAAAACAAGCGCTTAAAAGCTTAGCAATGACCGACATTCGCACTGTCGATGAAATTATAACTCGACACACACTGACCATTAATAATCATAAGACTGGGCACACGTCTATTTTTCGCTTTAGCGAAGTCGATTATCTCTCACCAGTAAAAGACAGCTTGTTTAGTAAACGCGCTTTAAAGCAAGGTAGATAAAAATAATGAAAAAAGCATATATATCATTGTTAGTTTTTTTGGGTGGCATAATCAGTACGAGTGTTAATGTCACTCAGGCTGCGAATGCTGAATTGAGTTCAATTTTTCAAACTGAACTGGCGATTACTAAGGGCAGTACAGTGCAGAAGTTTGAAAGTATTTGGCAGCCGGAATTAAATGTTGTTTTGAGTAACGCTATAGCGATGACTTTTATTGCTAGACTACGCGCTGATACTCAGCATAATCTAGGTTATGAAGGTGATAGGCTAGATACAGCTAGTTCATTTAATGGTGCAGTTCTCGAGGGTAATCATGCAGATTTTGAAATACGAGAGTGGTATGTTGATACCGAAATGGCCGGTGTTTTTTGGCGATTAGGCAAGCAACAAGTAGTCTGGGGGCAGGCAGATGGTTTAAAAATTCTCGATGTTGTTAACCCACAAAGTTATCGTGAATTTATTGTCGATGATTTTGATGATTCGCGCATTCCGCTGTGGATGATAAATGCAGAAATTCCTATTGGCGAAGATGACAGCTTGCAGCTACTTTGGATAGTCGATCAAAGCTATCATCGCTTTGCTAATAACGGTAGCGATTACCAAATAACGAGTCCGCTGTTGGTACCAAAGCCCGTAGAGGGTATAGAAATTATTAGCTTTGAATTGCATAAACCCAATAACGTCCTTAAAGATAGTGATTTCGGCTTACGTTATTCGAAATTCTATCAGGGTTGGGATCTCACCTTTAACTATCTCTATCATTATTTAGACAGCCCTATTTTTTATCAGCAGTTAAATGATAGCACTGTGGCGATAGCGGCAAAATACCAACGAAACCATTTACTTGGTTTTACGGCAAGCAAGGCATTTGATGACTGGACTATTCGCAGTGAGGTGGGTTACAGCACCAAGAGTTATCATTTGTTAGACCCTTTTGGGGAAAACAGTCAGACCTTTATTGATTATCAAGGCGTTCGAGATTCGAGTGATTTATCGTCAGTAATTGGGCTTGACTGGCAAGGACTAGAAAATGCCATGTTAAGCATACAGTGGTTTCAAAGCAGTTTATTGGATTACGATGATAATATTGACAGTGTAATGTTCCGTCCTAAGCGCAGTCAAATTTGGTCTTTTTTGTATCAAAAAAGTTTTGTTAACGACACTTGGGCAATTGAGGCATTGATGATGTATGGTGTTGATCAGCATGATAACTCCGTACAAGTTGAATTAAGTCATATGCTTGAGGAAAACATTAAACTTTGGCTCAATGTAGATTTATTTGGCGGAAATAATCAAAGCCTGTTTGGTCAATTTAATGAGACAGACAGGCTAGTTTTTGGCGTTGAATGGGGTTTTTAATCGCTAAAGGGTATATCTTAAAATAGCTATGCTACTAAACAGCTATACCATTAAACGCGTTATATTATAGAAAGTAACATTTTAAAGCTGAGCAAAATAAGTAAGCAGGCAAACACTTTTTTTAAGGTGCTTATCGGTAAATGTTGCGCTAATTTAGCGCCATATGGTGCAGTGAAAAAACTAGTAATAGAGATTAACAATACTGCCGGTAGGTAAATAAAGCCCAAGGTATATTCGTAGCCTAGGTTAGTATCCCAACCGTTAATTAAATAGCCAAGCGTCCCTGTTATCGATATGGGTAAGCCTATCGCTGCAGAGGTTCCGATGGCTTTTTTTACATTAATGCCTTTCGATACCAGATATGGAACGGTTAGTGAGCCGCCACCAATTGACACTAAAGCGGATATGGCGCCTATGCCGCTGGCAGAAAAGAGTAAATTTTTATTACTTATCTGACAATTATCAGTATTTATTTGCTTCTTAATCAGCAGCTTTATTGCAACATAGGCCATAAATAAAGTAAAAAATATTGCTAAATAAAGAGAGCTTAGCTGGGCCGCTAAAAAGGTGGCAATAAAGGTACCGAAAATTACCCCTAATGACATCAGCTTTACGATACTCCAATTTATTGTGCCATGGGTTTGGTGCGCCCGTAAACTTGAGATTGAGGTGAAAATAATAGCAGCCATTGAGGTGCCTAGCGCTAAGTGCATTACTGAGTCTGGTTCTACCCCTTGCTGTAAAAAAATTAGCGTTAATATCGGTACCATAATACCACCACCGCCCACACCTAATAATCCGGCAACAAAGCCAACCAAAGATCCTAATAAGAGAAAAGATAATACCCATTCAATGGCTAACACGTGTAATTCCTTAATGGTAATTTAATGGTGGCAGAGTATATAAGAAAGTGACAGGAAAACTATCACCTTTTTAACTTGTTATTTAAGTATTTATTTTACTATTTAGTTAAGGAGCTATAAAAGTTTTTCTACTATTTTTATACACTTTGCAGGCATTGATAAATCATGATTGACATAAGCCATGGTTATCGCTCCTTCTTTTAATAGGCAGATAGTGTCTAATAGTTCATCGTTTGACTGTGATAAGTACTGGGAAATTAATTGTCGTACTTGTTGTTTATGGTCCCGGCAGTATTGTGAAATGTTACTACTTGGATCGCTAAATTCTGCAGAGGTATTGATAAAAAAGCAACCGCGAAAATTGCCTAGCTCAACGGCCGTGTTCGAAAACCATGTGGATAGGGCATTAAACAGTTTATTTACTACTTCAATATCAGTATTGGCTTCTTTTAAATTCATATCTAACCAAGCAATAAAATTATCATTGCGTTGTATAAGCACTGCTAATACCAGTTCTTCTTTGCTAGTAAAATGGTTATATAGGGTTTTCTTAGCAATGCCAGAAACGGCAAGTATTTCATTAATACCAACAGAATTAATACCTCTTTCATAAAATAGTTGTAAGGCTGTGTCGATTAATTTTTGACGTTTTTTACTCATATTACTTAACTATCGTTATTTTCATTTATTAACATATATTGACAGGTGTAGACAAGTTTGTCTATACTGGTTTTGTTGGTAGACAGGTCGGTATACTTTCGTGGTGGTTATTCTTAATTGCTTGAATAAAACACGGGTTAAATAGATAAAACTTAAGGGTGAAATAATGGGACATAAATTTGCGGAGATAGCGTTCACAACAGCAGTTAAACAAGTGCAAAGTGAACAAAAAAGCAGAGCTGGTTATGCTCGTTGGGAAAATGCCCTTGATGTTAATCATCTACTTGGCCAACAAGAAGCTAACTTTATTACCACTAGAGATAGCTTTTACATGGCCAGTGTTAGTGAAACTAACTGGCCATATGTTCAGCATAGAGGAGGACCGATAGGTTTTTTAAAAGTGATTGATGAAAAGACCATTGGCTTTGCTGATTACTCGGGTAATCGTCAATACATTAGTACCGGCAATTTTAGCAATAACGATCGTGTTTCGCTCTTCCTTATGGATTATCCAAGTAAATCTCGCCTTAAAATATTAGGCAGAATTAAAACTATAAATGGGGATAATACAAAAGAATTAGCACCATTAAAAAGTGCAGACTCTAGTGCGCCTATTGAGCGAGGCTTCATTATTCATATTGAAGGATTTGACTGGAACTGTCCTAAATATATCACGCCAAGATATACTGAAACGCAAATAAAAAACTTCATTGAGCCTATCCAGAAAGAAAATGCACAGTTAAAAACCGAATTAGCGCAGCAGGCGCAAAGTGAAATAGCGACAAATACTAATGAAAACATTAACGAAACCATTAGTGAAAATGTTAACGAAAAGGTTTTGGGAGATGGCCCACTACAACTTGTTATCTCTGGTATTCGCCAATTAACACCGAGAATACGCGCCTTTGAATTAAAATCCCCTAATGGCAAGAAGCTCCCCGAGGTGACTGCTGGCTCTCATTTGCAAGTACCGGTTAAGCTAGTGAATGGAGAGTTGGTTTTACGGCATTACTCTATTTGCTCTAACCCATCACGTAGAGATATTTATGAGATTGCGGTGTTAAATGAATCCAACGGTAGCGGCGGTTCAACCGCTATTTTTCAGCAATATCAGTTAGGGGTAGTGCTAAGCTGTCAGCTACCAGAAAATTATTTTCAACTTCAAATTAAACAGCATAGTCAAGGTGCTAAAGCCATTTTAATTGCGGGTGGTATCGGCATAACCCCCATTAAAGCCATGGCACAATCGTTAAAAGCAAAGAATATGCCTTTTTCTGTACATTATGCAGGTAAAAGTAGTGAAGAAATGGCGTTTAGTGATCGACTTAAAAGAGCACTAGGTGAGTCAATATCATTATATTCAGCGAAAGAAAATCAACGTATGAACATCCGGAATGTTTTGATGAATGCAGGCAAAGATGATGTTTTTTATTTGTGCGGGCCAAATCGTTTAATTGATGGTTTTATTGATGAAGCGACAAAGTTAAAGGTTCCTCTTGAACGGCTGCATTTTGAACGTTTTAGCTCAGATATTCATGATGATGCTAAGGCGGTAACGGTAACCTTGAAGCAATCAGGAAAGGTTATTCAAGTTGCGGCCGATCAAACTATTTTAGATGCCATGTTAGCGGCTGACATTCCGGCAATTTATAGCTGTAAAACCGGTGAATGTCGAACTTGTGCGGTTAAGGTCTTAGCAGGAGAGCCGCTGCATTTAGATAATACACTGTCAAAAGCAGAGCAAGACAATCAACAGTTGATGTGCCCGTGTGTTTCAAGGGCTAAAACAACTGCATTAACCTTAGATATTTAATTTATCAATTTACTTCACTTAATCACTTACAACGCATTAGGAACAAAAAATGACAACTGAAATAGAAATGAAAAAGCCATTACCTCCTTTTACCCGTGATACTGCGGTACAAAAAATTCGCATGGCAGAAGATGGCTGGAATGGACAAAACCCGGAAAAAATTGCGTTAGCCTATTCAAAAGACAGTATTTGGCGCAATCGCAATGAATTTGTCACTGGGCGGCGACAAATCATTGAACTGCTTACCCGTAAATGGCAAGAAGAGTGTAATTACCGCTTAATTAAGGAGCTTTGGGCTTATAGTGATAACCGTATTGCGGTGCGCTTTGCTTACGAGTATCAAGATTTAGATGAAGAATGGTTTAGAGCTTACGGCAATGAAAATTGGCAATTTAACGAGCAAGGGTTAATGACTCATCGCCATGCGAGTATTAATGATTTAAAAATATCGGCAAGTGAACGAAAATTTCATTGGCCACTAGGCGTTAGACCTTTAGAACACGCTAGTTTGACTGACTTAGGTTTGTAATAATGTTATACAAAAGTTTGGCTTAGTAAAAAAATAATAATTATTTTTGAAATTTTTTTATTGTTGAAACACTCTTTTATCTTGAAGCTTTTAACTTAATTTAACTTATCAAGGAATTATTATGAATACTAAAACAATAGCAACAACAGCAATTTCTAGCATCTTAGCTTTAGGTGTATTAACGGCAACCAGCGCAAATGCTGTACCTAATCAACCTACCGCTTGGGAAAAATGTGCCGGCATTGCTAAAGCAGGTAAAAATGATTGTGGTTCATTAAATGGTAGCCATAGCTGTGCAGGACAATCCACCACGGATAATGATGATAATGAATGGGTTTACGCAGCTAAAGGAACCTGTGAAAAAATTACTGGTGGTGTAGTTAAAGCAGAGAAGCCAGCTAAAAAATAGTTTCTAACTGACTTGGTGATATGTAGCAAGGTGTGACACTTAGGGTGCTACTTGCTACATTAGCTTTTTATCAATAAGGTATTATTTAAGGTGTAATGGCATGCAAAAAATTAAAGGTGTTGGTTTAGGATTACGGCACCGACACTTTCAAGAGTTTATCGAAAATAAGCCTGATGTAGCTTGGCTTGAAGTTCACACTGAGAATTTTTTCAGTCAGCACAGTACCTCGTCAAAATACTTAGCTAAAATTCGTCAAGATTATCCAATTTCTGCTCACTGCGTAGGCTTATCTATAGGCTCTGCTGCCGTAGCATGTCCAGTGCGAGAACAGCATTTACAACAAATTAAAAAAACTCTTGATTGGCTGCAGCCGTCAATGGTTTCAGATCACCTTTCATGGAGCGCATCTGACGGCGTTCACTATTTACCCGATTTATTACCCATTCCATACACAGAAGAAGCCTTTGATGTTGTTACTAAAAATATCAAACGCGTACAAGACGTATTGCAAAGACAAATACTCATTGAAAATCCTTCTAGTTATTTACGCTTTAATGACTCAACCATAGCTGAATGGGATTTTTTGGCTGAACTAAGTAAAGTAACTGGCTGTGGCCTATTACTTGATGTTAATAATATTTATGTCAGTGCTTTTAACCATGGATTTGATGCCTTAACTTATCTTGACAGTTTACCGCTAGCGGCGGTAAAAGAAATGCACTTAGCTGGCTACAGTATTGATATTATTGAAGGTAAAGAAGTCTATATTGATACCCACGGTCAAAAAGTTTATGACGGTGTGTGGCAATTATATGAAAAAGCCATACAACGTTTTGGTGAAGTACCAACATTAATCGAGTGGGATACTGATGTGCCTGAGTTATCGGTATTATTGGCTGAGAAAAGTAAAGCAGAAGCTATTATTGCCAAAGTCCTGAATAAGCAGGTTGCCTAATGACCAAATCTACTCAGCCTACTAGCCAACCTAACCAAGGCAAGTCTAAACAAGTGACGAGGTTAGCCGAGCTGCAACGTAATTTTATCAGTGATTGCTTATCTGGCAAGCTTAAACAAGATAGTATTTTATTGGCAAAAGATATTGATAGCAGTGTTATTTCAGCAAAAGGTTTGATGGGCATATATCAAAACAGTGCTATTGCTAATATCACACATTCACTGATACTCACTTATCCAGTGATTGAAAAATTGCTTGGCGAAGAGTTTTTTAGTGCAATGTGCCGGGAGTTTATTTATCTCACTTGGCCCAAAAGCGGTAATATGGATGACTACGGGGTAGAGTTTGCTGATTTTTTAGCCGAATTTGAACATGCCAAACACCTGCTTTACCTTAAAGATGTTGCTCGTTTAGAGTGGGCATTTCATCAAAGCTCGTTAGCAAACGATGCACTCAGTACTGATTGGTCGACACTGGCACAAGCCAGTGATATTTTACAATTAACCTTTTTAGTGACACCGTCGTTATCATTGATTAGCTCTACTTTTCCTATCGATAAAATTTGGCATTTAAATCAAGATAATGCTTCCGCTGATATGGAGGTAGAGTTTAGTGATGAGCAGGACAACAATACCTTTATTGTTTTGTTTCGCCAGCAATTGAAAACCGTAGTATTGCCGATAACAGTAGGTGAATTTACCTTGTTAAAGGCTTTTGAAAACCAAGAAACCTTTGAAAAAGCCATTATTGCTGCATCAGCAAAGCAAGGTGATTTTTCGGTTGATAATAGCCTTAAAAAATTTATTGAACTGGGTGTTATTAGTGGTTTTGAAGAATAGACTACTAGCTAAAAGTAAGCTATCTAATAATAAGTTCCTCAGTGGTAACTAATCAAAGAGTAAGGAAAAGTGTTGAGTACTGTTTTATCTAAAGAGGTTATTAATTGTCAAAATGTCCACGAACTTGGCAAGAGAGTACTTAACGAATGGTCTGAGTTTGATCTAGAAAGTTTTGATAACGAAGTGGCTAACAATCTTTCAACACAAGGGCTAAGTGAGCGTATTCAACAGGTGAGAAAATCGCTATACAACCACTTGCCTAAACCTTATAAAGAGTCATTGGCGATAATACTAAGAGCGCTGCCCAGTATTTTACCTAACGATGCCTTTGATACTAAATTAGATTTAGCATCACAAAATGGCTTTATTATGATATCACTAACGGCGTTTGTTTCTCGTTATGGCATAGAACATTATCAGCTGTCAATGAATGCATTAAAAGAGATGACCAAACGCTTCTCGGCCGAAGGCTCTATTCGTTACTTTATTGTTAGATACCCCGAGCAGGTGCTGGAAACTTTTTCTCGTTGGGTCACTGATGACTCAGCACATGTTAGGCGTTTAGTGTCTGAAAGCACACGACCTCGACTGCCTATGATGATGGCTTTGCCTGAATTTAAAAAAGATCCAACACCAATTTTACCCTTTTTAGAAAGTTTGAAAAATGATAGCGAATTATTTATTCGTCGCTCAGTGGCTAATAACCTAAATGATATAGCTAAAGATAACCCTGATGTAGTCACGAACTTATTAAAGCGATGGAACGATGATAAATCAGCCAACATGATATGGCTTATAAAGCATGCACTTCGAACATTAGAAAAACAAGGGGATGTTAATGCACTAAGACTGTTAGGTTTTTCGGAAAAGCCATCAATTAGTGTTGGAAATTTCTCGCTAAAAACATCAGAGATTAACTTAGGAGAACAATTAGAACTGTCATTACAGCTTAACTCTAGTGGCAATAATGACGAAAACTTATTAATCGATTATGTGGTCTATCATATGAAGGCCAACGGTAAATTACTGCCAAAAGTATTTAAGTGGACTAAGAAAAAAATAGCTAAAAATAGTCAATTAACCCTAGCTAAAAAACATAACATTAAGCCTATTTCTACCCGAAAGTATTATCCAGGTCACCATGAGGTACATTTGCAAATTAATGGTAAAGTTATGGCTAAAATAGATTTTTATTTAAAAATATAAAGAACTATTTTAAGGCATTATTTCAAGTATCTGAGCTCTATAGGTAAATTTAACTGTGGGGACTTTGAAATGTTAAAAATATCATAAATCTCCCAGTACACGAGCACGGTTTAAAATAGCTTTAGGATCTAGTGTTCGTTTTAATGTTTTCATTAATGATAATTCCGCCTCAGTTCGGCTATACGTTAACCAATCACGTTTTTCCATGCCGATACCATGTTCAGCAGAAACTGAGCCGTTATAGTTTTTCAAATGGCTATAAACAATTTCATCACTGTCCAAATGCGCAAGTTCATCACTTAATGTACTGTCATTAGGTCGGATAAAAAAGTGCAAATTACCATCTGCAATATGCCCTAAAACATAAAACTCTACTTCGCTCCACTTTGTTTTGAGAGCCAATTTAACCGCGTTAACATATTTATCCATATCGATGATGGGTAAGCTAATGTCATATAAGAAAAGAGGTTTGGGCTCTAATACCACCTCAAAATCTTCTCTAATATCCCATAATGCAATACGCTCTGTTTCAGACTTTGGAATAACAGCATCAACAATCATGTCTTGCTCGAAACAATCTTCTAATAGACGCATAAACCTTTCTGAATCGTATGACTCATCACCACCTTCAGCTTGCAACATTATATAATAGTTATAGTCTCTAGCCATTGGTGCACGGTGACCCGTATCACTATCCTTTTCTTTAGTGACAGCTCGAAAATGGTCACCCCACATTACCTCAAAAGCACTCAAGGAACCGATTAGTTCTCGTTGTGATTTTTGTAGTAGCGCGATTACATTTTCAAAAGTATTTAACCCTACTAGTGCACTGTTTACTGTGGTAGGTTTTGGGGAAAGTTTAACAACTAATCGAGTGATCACTCCAAGTGTCCCTTCGCTACCAATGAAGAGTTGTTTTAAATCATATGCCGCATTGTTTTTAAGCATTTGGTTCATCGAAGAGAGAACTGTTCCATCAGCTAATACGGCTTCCATACCTAATACTAAATTACGCGCCATGCCATAGCGCAAAACATTGATCCCGCCTGCATTTGTGGCAACATTACCTCCAATAGTACAACTACCACGCGCACCTAAGTCGAGTGGAAATAACATGCCTTTTTCAATACACGCCTCTTGTAATGTTTGTAAAATAACACCAGCGCCAACGGTTGCCGTTGAACCGGTCGTATCAATGTTTTCAATTTCATTGATACGCTCTAGCGACAAAATAACTTCTTCGGGTTGGGCGTTGGCTGAGCCAACACAGTTAGTCATGCCAGCTTGGGTTACAACCGGTTGGTTGTTCTCGTGACATATTCTAAGGATTTCACTTACCTGTGCTGTTGTTTTTGGTCTAGCTAAAGCAATAGCGGTTGCAGGTTTACTGTCCCAATAGCTCGTAGCCCTATCCATTTTATCGCCATTGATGATGATATCATCGCCTAAAGTGTCTATAAGTTTGTTTACAATTGATAGCATGTTAGATTCCTATTTTATACCCATGAGACTTCAAGATACGAGTTTCAGGATACATGAGCGACTCATGATCAAGTCGAATCTTTTTATTAATGGTTGTTCCCTTAAAAATAGATGCAACGAAGAGCATTATTTCCTCTGACATCTTCATAGGGTTGGCTTAGAAGCGCTTTATACTGCACCTTGAGGTAACATGGGTATACATATACGTTCGATGGTTTAGTATTTGTTTAGCTTACTTCAATTTTGTTTACATCAAGTTAGTTTTAAGTAAATTGAAGTAAATATAGCGTCAGTAACTTTTATTTATACAGGTAACAATTAAATTGTCTCTAGTGACATTTCTAGCATAGTACGAATTTGTTTAACTATTTTTGCTTCAATATCAGGATCAAATTGCTGAATTCTAGGGGTGTGTATATGACCGGTTGGAATTGTAGAGTTCAGTTGATCTTTTAACCTTATACTTCGATACGAAATTTCGTTAGATAAATAACCGCCCCCTGATCCGCTCACTGCTACATGACCTTCAAGTTGTGACAATGTTTGAGGTTCATTTGTGACTGTTTTTAGTGACGTACTTATACTCGTTACTTTATGGTTATCAATAACTTTATAGGGGCCTTGAACTTGTTGCATTTTCGCTACAGGAAGACTAAATAATACAAACTCTTCGCCAGGCAATGGTTTGTTATGAAGTTTTGGTATCACTGGCTTTTGTTTGCTGCCGCCTGATAGAACATTTAAATTATCTGGCGCGGTGACACTTCTACGTTTTCCTGGAAAACGCTCTAAATCAAACTCTTTGCGCCCCATACTAATGGTGACAATCATATCAACATTATTTAATGCATAGTACGGGGCAAGTAAAGCCTCAATAATTCCTTCATCAAAGTCTTTATATCTCACAGGGATCATTACCGTATTAATTTCGGCGGTAATTCCGTTATAAGTAATAACTTGGCCATCAAGTCTTAATGCAGCGATGCCTGAAGGATTACTTTGGTTAATGTTTCTATCTAATAAGAAAGGATCAAACCCGGTTAGTAATATTTTTTTATTGGTTGCTTTGGTATATTCAAGATCCATTCTTCCTCTTGAACTTTGCTCAAACAACGTAATCAAAGCTTGTAATTGGGACTTTGAAGGAGAGAACGAAAGGGGAGTTGAACGGATGGTTTTACTCATAGAAAGGCGTGACCAATATAAAGGGCGATCATCAAATATTGATGAAGACTGAACTTTCTTGGTCGCATTTAGCCAAAGTTGTTGACCATGGTTTAAAATGATTTTTCTCGCATCTTGATAGCTCTTAGCTTTTTTCCATGCATGTTTAAACTTATCAATATTGTTGGAAAAAACCTTGATTACATCAGGCATTTTCATTACTGCTTTTTCAATACGTAATTCTTCTACACTTAATTGACTTGCATATGCGCTGCTACTTAATAATAAAAATGTAATTGTCGGCAATAACTTCCTTTGAAACATAGTATTCCTATTTTTATAAAACAATATAGTGAGAGTTAAATAAGTAGTAAGAGAAAAGTAACTTGACTGTCAATCGCAACTGCTAACTCCGCTTGGTTATGTAAACAGTTGCGCTTTTTTCTCCCACTGAAACATGCATTTTGAATGGTCACGGGTATAACTATAAAGCACTATAGCTCCTAAAAAAAGATCAAAAAAAAGCGTTTACCTTAAACCAAGTAAACGCATTATAAAACATGAAACACTAAGGGGCATAAACCTCTCATATAGTATGAGGGTCAATTGTGATTAAAGTTCCATCTATTTGTTAATTTATATTTAAAGTTTCAACTCTGTTTGGATCACATAACGATAAAGAATTTAAATGTGAATGGTGTGTTACTTCAGTGTGCTTCTGTTATTCCTTTATTTACCAAGCATGCATATGTTGAAATATTGTTATATACCTGATTCACTTGAAGATGCATAGATTTACAGTATTAATTCAGACTTTGTTAGTAGGCTTAGAAGGTTGATTTTATTATTATATATTGAAATTTAAAGACAGTAGATGTATACCTATATATACCTTATATGTTTAGCGAGATTAATAAATGAGTGTAATTCAGCCTGCTCAAGACACCAAATTACTTAGCCGAACTAATAATGAGTTAAAGCATGCATTGCGCCATTTTATTGAAAGTGCTCCAAATTCAGGACCTTTGGCTGTAAAAATTGACGAGATTAAGACCGCATTAAATTCTAATGAAGCGATTTTTACTTTTGCTTCGATGGTTGAGCAATACGCTAAAATGAAAAAAAATTTTGATAATGTAGATTATCAAAACAAGAAAAAAGATCTTAATACTTTAAAAGCCTTCCTGAAAAAAAGCGCTAATAAAAACTTATCCTCAATTCACAGTGATAAAATTGAGGAGGTTATGTCAACAATATCATTGAAACAAGCGGATCATGTAATCATGGTGGCTGTTGGCAAAGCTTTGGCCTATTTTTCTGAAGATTTAGGTACTCTTAGGAGTTTATCAAAAGTAGTTGTTTCAGATACGGAAGTGATGACAGAAGAAACCAGCGTGAAAGCGACTGATATCCACTTAGCCAGTAAACGATTAATTAAAGATGTTGTAACCATTTCCAAACAGCTGGCTAAAACATACCCCAATGATAAATTTATTAACAATGTTTTAAATGAAGCTGAGCAAGTGTCTGCTGATAAAGGAGCATTCTTTAAGGCTATTAATTTAATAGAGCGTTCGACAACCTATTTGGCTTTGCTAGTTCAGCAAGAACGCTGCGCCGCTGAAGAAATGTTAAATGATATTCATGCGAATATTGTTGATGCTTTCAAACATACTAGCGTCATTGAAAATTTACTTACTTCAACTAAAGATAATACTAATGATGTTAAAGATAAAATGGTTTTCCAACTTAAAAACATGGAAGTAAAAGCCAAAACAATAGATACGATCGAAGGCATGCAAAAACACATCAAAGACAATGTTTCTTTGATGTCATCTATTATGAATGACTATGCCGAAACACAGAATCAGATTCACCTAAATAATGAATCCACAATTAGTGATCTAACTTATAAAGTCAGTACTACTGCTACTTTTGTTGAAAAACTGGAGAAAAAACTCAATATTGCTGAAGAAAATATATTAGTTGACGAACTTACCACTATTGGAAATCGTAAGGGCTATGTAGAGCGAATCAACAAAGAAAGAAAGTCTTGGTCTAGTTCTAAGTTGCCTTTAAGTATAATGTTAATTGATGCTGATAAATTCAAACGTATTAATGATACTTTTGGTCATAGTGTTGGTGATCAAGTGTTAAAGTGTATAGGCCAAACATTAAAAAAGTACATTCGCTCTACTGATTATGTTGCCCGTTATGGTGGTGAAGAGTTTGTTGTAATAATGCCAGCTTCAGATTTAAAAGCATCTGCTCAGTTAGCTAAAAAAATTAAAACCACAATAAACAGTTTGAAATTTGAACTGCGCACCCAAAAAAAAGCACTAAATATTACTTGCTCATTTGGTATTGCCACTTTTACTGAAAGTTGTTCAAATACTACTGATGTTTTTATTGCCGCAGATAAAGCGCTTTATCAAGCAAAAGAAAATGGCAGGAACACTATTGTTGTCTCATCAGAAGAAAAATTCATTTATCTAGATAAGAAAAAACAGCCAAATTAATCTACTTGTTTCATGTTCGGAATTGCTGCAGTGGTTCGACAAAACCAACACTCTGATAATAATGATGCATCAGCTATTATTTAAGCAGCATACTGCCTGATGTCACGTTTATTGGAGGAAAAGGGTAGAGCAACAACAATTACAATCTACTAAACGGTGAAAGAGCCAGCGGTAAAGCATCAAGGATCGTAGCAAAAGTAATGGTGCCTTTGTTGTTAGAATTGAGCATTCGTATTTATAATCGAAAAGGTGCAATTATCGGCGTGAAATAATGCGTATTAGACAATGCGATAAGAGACCTTTCAGCAGATATCAGACAGCTATTTATATGGCGAAAGATCGCTTTAATCTGGCTTTATACTCCTTTGTTACTTATTCTGGTTAATTATTAAAGTCTTTTTTTAGGACGTTTGTTATACAAGGAAGCTCAATAAATTTAAATCAAATTACACTACCAGTGAATAACATGGAAAAACCTTCTAAGTTCTATTGCAATTTAGCTTTTACTACAAATAGTAGATACACCACATTATGCTCGCTTTGAGTGCCCAGAAGGCGATTCAACTTTTTCATTCTCATTAGAAAACTCAAATATTGTAGGAGGTACGGTTATTTATTTTGAGCAAAAGCCCATTGATCAAAGTTACCTGTGGTGAGAAGCCGCATTACATGATCCTTCAGGTCATAAAATAAAGCTATATTGGGCAGGCGAAAATCGCCTTAATCCGCTATGGCGTATAGAAATAAATACAGAACAAATAACTATGGCAGCTAAAAATAATTTAAATTTTAAGTTTCTGGTACAAGCTAAGGTATAAAAATCACTTGTTATAGTTTTTTATCATCTGTGATAGTCTTGCTAAATCTATTTATTCACTATGATAAATGTTGGTTCAAACTCAAAGAGCGATTAACATAATCAAAATTCACATAATAATTATTTATCTGGACTGGTATTTTTGTAAGTATCTATCTAGTTAATTAATAGAAGGAATAGTAATTGAAGATTCTTGTCGTCGACGATCACGCATTATTTCGCGAAGGCTTAGTTTACGTACTTGATAAGCTTGAAAGTGATATATCTATTGTAGAAGCGAGTAATTATGAAGAGGCGGTTGTTCTTCTAAATAGCTATCCAGATATAGATTTGGCTCTATTAGATTTATCCATGCCAGATAAAGATGGTTTTACGCTCTTAAGTTATTGTAGAAAAAACTTCCCGCTTGTTCCTTCTGTTGTACTATCCGCATCTAAAGAGCAAAGCGACTTAAACCGTGCACTTGATGGTGGAGCTTTAGGTTTTATTCCAAAAGATACCACCAGCGAAGTCATGTTAAACGCGCTTCGTTTAATTATGTCTGGTGAGATATACATTCCAGCATCGATGAATCGACGTTCAAACAACATTCAAGGTAGCCCTGAATCACTCACGCCCCGGCAACAAGAAGTTGTTGAGATGATGATGAAAGGACTATCCAACAAAAAAATAGCCTCAAAAATGGGTATTGTAGAAGCAACTATAAAAATGCATATCACTGCTATTTTTAAGCGACTTGGCGTAAGTAACAGAACAGAAGCCGCACTTGCTGCACAAAAGTTAGAAAGTTTTAAATAACTCGTTACTTATTATTCTATACTTCTGAGAAATGATCTTAGCTTCATCGGCGGTACGGGCTTAAACAGTACTTGGACGTTGCTTTTTTTCATATCTATTAATCGGTCTTGCATCATATCTCCTGTGATCAATAGCGCAGGGATCTCTGCACCATACTTTTCATGGAGAGTTGTAATAGCATCAACGCCAGTTTTATTTTCTTTTAACCGATAATCTGAAATTATAACATTTGGTTTTTTAGCCTGTGCTTTAAGTTGAGCGATGGCATCGTCTACATCGACTGCAGCTATCACCTGATACTCCCAAAGTTCCAGAATACGTGTAAGCCCTTCTCGGATACTTTCTTCATCATCAATGATCAGCACAAGTTTATTTGTCGGTTGAATCTGTTCATTTAAATCGGTTACTTCGATATTCGCTCTACAAACACTTTCGACTTGTCTAACGGCAATTGAAAATATTGAACCTTTGCTTATTAGGGACGTGACTGAAATTTTATGTTCTAGTAAGTCGGCGGTTCTTTTAACGATAGATAAACCCAGTCCCAAACCTTTTTGTCGATCCCTTTCAGGGTTACTAACTTGATAAAATTCTTCATAAATTTGTTCAAGTGATTCTTCAGTCATTCCTATACCTGTGTCTGATACTTGAATGAAAACTTGCCCGTTTTGCGCTGCGCAAACAACTTCAACACGCCCTTTTTGTGTATATTTTATGGCGTTAGACAAATAATTTCTAATAATTCGTTCCAGTAAATCGGGCTCACTGTGCACTGCTGGATACTCGATAGGCCATATCAGTTCGATATTTTTTTCTTGTGCTTCTATGGAAAACTCTTTGGATAGCTTGTCAAAAATATCACTCAATGCAAAGTTTTGTTTTTTTACTGAAACTACACCGGCATCAAGCTGAGATATATCAAGTAACTTATCAAATAGGTTCGTAAGTCCAGTGACGGATGAATTAATTTGTTCAACAACTCGTTTAACCTTAGGGTACTTAATCGTTTCATCTAACACCGAGGTAAATAACCCTAAGGCATAAAGAGGCTGACGAAGATCATGACTGGCTGCAGCAAGAAACTTCGATTTAGCTTTATTGGCTCGTTCCGCGTCTTCTTTTTGCTCTTTGAGTTGCTCAATAAGAGATAGGCTTTCAAATCGTAACGCTAATGTTGCCTTAAAGTTTTTATTGATCCTAATATTAAATACCGTTAGCACTAGCAAATATGCAGCTAAAATAATGGCTAAGAAATTATGAAATTTATCACCCATGATAAAAAAATGGAAGATTATCGGAAGTAATGTAGTTGGAATATAAGCAAAGTAGCACGGTAAATAAAGGCTAAAAGTAAAGGCTGAGCCTCCAGTCATAAGCATTAAACTTCCCAAGAGATAAATTTGGTATATTTGATTGTCCACGGGTAAATAAAGAAGGCCAAGTGATGCCCAAAGTACTCCTGCAAATGCGCTACCTATAATGAGAGATAATGATAAAGGTCTTAAGTTTTTTGAATCAACTTTATCTTTGTAGTTGAAGTACAAGCTACCTCGAACAACCAACATCAAAAACATTAGGCCTAAACAAATTTTAAGTGAAGTCTGCGAAACGATACCTGAAAAACCATATGACAGTGCCAAAACAACGACAGCATGAACAAACAAAACTAAAGGGATAGAGCTGTGCATTACTTTGAGCTGTTCAGCGTGAACTTTATCCTTGATGTGTTCGTTAATGGCTATTTGCAAAATATTCCCTTCAAGTGTTCTAGGTGACGATAGTACATAGCGAGTACGTGAATATCACTATAGTACAGCATTTTCGGGTCAAGTAGCATAGCTAAGTAGCTTAGTTACTAAGCATTTCATTTTGAATATAATCATTAAGTTTGTTCATTGTTTACAAAGTCGTCTCTACCATTAATAAACCAATAATCAAAGTCTTGTTGATGATTTGGGAAAGTATCAAATAATATTTTCTCTATAACTTCTTTCGGTAATGTCGTGCACGGCTCTTCCATTTCCAGTTTCATTATTTTCC